>VOFH01001367.1_pt1 | contig 24331 bp, 37 predicted proteins | sample 5384091 | NCBI WGS metagenome assembly VOFH01 (sample SAMN12384727, study PRJNA508395) | human gut metagenome | isolation source: healthy gut G | host: Homo sapiens
AATTGTCTGGAAAACTTTAAAAATAAACTTCGTTAGTACAATCAATAAGTCAACGTACCCAGAATCTGCCATCTGTTTATGCGCGGACAGTAGATTTGCTGCTATTCGGTGTCGAATATCCTTTCCAACAGATATCTTCATTCCGCTCACCTCCCTCCATCTAAACTCCATTAAAATACGCCTCTTTTTAATTGCCATCCCCCATCTCTTTGTCCCTATACTGTACTTACAGGCGTTACCAAGCGCCAAGTACAAAAGAAAGGAGAATCTTATGAAACTTAATCCCGATTGTATTAGAGATATTCTCGTTTCCGTCAGAAGAAATGGACTATAATTCTGTCTATACAATTCAGAAGCTTCACGAAAATTACCGACCTACTCTATCGAACCCGGTTGAACTATCACTGCCTTCAGATGATGGACGCCGGACTGATAAACGCAAAATCTATGGAAGCTGTAAGATGCAACATCCTGCAGGTAGCGGAGAATTTTGATCTCACCTATTCAGGGCATCAGTTTCTTGCAGAAATTGCTCTATACCATATGGAACAGAACAAAAGATGTTGCCAAAGGTGTCGGTCGAATCCATCCGCTCTCTAAAAGACATTGCGGCCAGCATCATTACTTTGGCAGTCCAGAACAAATCCTGGCCTACATTGACATACATTGTTACTGTTAACTTCGCTGGTTCCTGTGAATCAGCGGAGTTTTTCAAGTTTATAGGCTGTTACATTCTGGATCTCTTCCCCATCGAGGAAAATACGTTCTTTAGAATCTATAGAGGACCGTTTTCAGTTCCATCTATTCACCTCCCTTCTATCTACTTGATTTATTTCCATCTTATGTTTTATCTACTTTTTAGTAGAATAGCAAGGTAAAAATATAATCTTGAGGAATTCCATATAAACGTGCCAACATTTCAATTTCTGGAATTCCCGGAATTATCTTTCCCTTCTCCCAATTTACAATAGTTGTTTTACTGACTTTCATTGCCGAGCTGTATCTTCCTGAGTCATATTTGCATTTACACGAGCTGCTGCAAGGCTAATCTGAAACTTCTCCAACTCTATCACCTCCTTGTTCTGGAATAATTGTACTCTACTTTTTGTAAACTGTCAATACTTTTGTAGAATATTTTATATTTTGGTATTGCCATTTTCTACTTTCTGTTATACTATGATTATAGGAGGTAAACATGAATGTCAGAGGAAATCTACAAAAAAATTTTTTCTAAAAATTTAAACTATTACATGGAGAAAAAATCAAAAAAACTCAATCCGATATAATCAACGATCTTGGCTTTAATAAGTCCGCTGTTTCAACTTGGTGCAATGGCACACGGCTTCCAAGAATGGACAAGGTCGAGGCTCTTGCCAAATATTTTGGAATTAATCGTTCTGATCTCATAGAAGAAAAAAGTTCAGCCAATGATTCAGAACCTCCTACTACTTAAATGATGAAACCAGAGAAATCGCACAAGAAGTATTTGAAAACCAGAACTGCGTTCTCTCTTCCACGTGGCTAAAGACATTCCACGGAAGAGCTTCGCGCTCATATAGATTTTATGAAAAAATTAAAAGACAGAGAAAAAAGTAATTCAGAAGAACCTAATCAGAATTAAAATAGCTTTTTGCTATTTTAAAATATATCAAAAGATGAGAGGTATTAGTATGAAAAAGGAAACCAAATTATGTAAGTATTGCAAAACAGAGATTCCGGGGATGCTAAGATTTGCCCGCAGTGCCGTAAAAAACAAGGCATGGGGTTACTTCCAAAAGCAGCCATTGTGGTAGTCGTTCTTGGCATTATTGGAGCCGTTGGGGGTTCTGGTTCCAATTCAGACAAAACAGAAACAGTTGCTGAGAGCAGTGCCGTTGAAACCGCTGCCGAAACGGAGGCATTAGCAGAAAATGTCGTTGAGGATTCCTCTGCCGAAGAAGCAACAGCAAATGTTCCAAAAGAATACATTTCTGCATTAAAGAGCAGCGAAACCTATTCTTCCATGATGCATATGTCCAAACAGGCTATCTATGATCAGCTGGTATCTGAATATGGCGGTCAGTTCACTCCAGAGGCAGCTCAGTATGCCATTGATAACATTCAAGCTGATTGGAATGCCAACGCTTTAGCCTCTGCTGAAACCTATTCTTCCACCATGCATATGTCTAAAAGGCTATTTATGATCAGTTAACATCTGAATACGGCGGTCAGTTCACTGCTGATGAGGCACAATACGCAATCGATAATATTCAGGCTGATTGGAATGCCAATGCCCTTGAATCAGCAAAGACCTATCAGGATACGATGAATATGTCTCCAGCCGCTATCAAAGATCAGCTGACTTCTGAATATGGCGGTCAGTTTACCGCAGATGAGGCGCAGTACGCAATCGACAATTTAGATAAATAAATCAAATAAAAATAGCCGTCCTGCCCTGGTAAGCTGACGACTACTTTTTTAGTACAATGTTTCGCCAGAGCGGGGGAGCCTTGACCTCCCCTTACTGGCTGTCTTGTTAAGTATATTATACGTCAATCCATTTTATTTGTCAAAGGAGAATTGTTTTGAACAATCCACTATTAACCGAAGATCTCGGCGTTTATATCATTGATATGACACCCAAGGTCGAAGAACAGGTTGTTTTTAACGAGGATGGCAGCTACTCCATCTTCATTAACGCAAGACTGAACCAGGAACGTCAGATGCTGGCTTATCAGCACGCGCTGATGCACATTATAAAAAACGATTTTGAAAAGTATGACGCGGATGAAATTGAACAGGCTATGTAGATCCCCTCTGCTTCTCTTATCCGATGAAGTCGTTCTAGCCTAGACTTATTATCTGCATAAATTTTTTTTTTTTACTTTGCAATCTTTTACGTTATATAAATAGCAAAACCGCCCGGTATTGGCGTACCGAACGGCTTCACATAGATTTTCTCTTACAGGTCGCCCTGAAAGATATAATCAAATTCGACACTTGAATTATATCATTCTTCCGGGCGCCCTGCAAGGGGTGTATTTCTTATACCCACCAAGGAGGATGATATCAAGGCAAAAAAATCAGCAAAACACCGTCTGCCGTCCGGATCTGTCCGGATCCAGGCATATGATTACACAGACGATGCTGGCAAAAGCACTACCGCAGTTTTACGGCTCCGACGCTGGCAGAAGCGAAAGCGTTGCGGAGCGAATGGCAGCTGCATCGCAAATACGAGCAAGAGTCTGCCTCTAATCTAACGATCCAGAGTGCTGCTCGGAGGTATATCGACTCAAAAGATGGTGTTCTCTCTCCCGCTACCATACGCGGATACGAATCCATTTATAAAACCCGTTTTGCCGGACCATTTGGGAAAACTAAAATCAATGATTTAACCAGTCAGCAGCTGCAGATCTGGATCTCTGACATGAGCCGAGACTTATCTCCAAAATCAGTCCGTAACATCATCGGACTGTTGAGACCAACCCTGGAGATGTTTGCTCCGGATCGACATTTCAAGGTTCAGCTGCCAGCCAAAAGAAAGCAGAACTGTATTGTCCCTCCGACGATGATATTAAAAAATTGTTGGACAGCATCCAAGATGATCCAGAACTGGAACGCGCTGTACTGTTAGGAGCTTTTTTGGACCATTGCGCCGCAGCGAACTCTGCGCTCTTACTGACAAAGACATTACAGGCAATATGGTATCCATCACAAAGAGTTATGTCCGGGGCAAGGATAATGTATGGTACACAAAAGTACCTAAGACCTATGCCTCCTATCGCACTATCCCGCTTCCGGAGCCGGTAATTGCAAAATTATCCGGTATCAAAGGGCATTTGTTTTCGTCCACCCCTGATACCATCTCACACCGTTTCAAGCGGGCATTGGCGAAGGCCGGGCTTCCAGATTTCCGCTTTCATGATCTGCGGCACTACTCGGCAAGTATCATGCATGCCATCGGTGTTCCGGATCAGTATATTCTGCAACGCGGCGGCTGAGCACTGACGGTGTGATGAAAACTGTTTACCGGAATGCTATCGCAAATGAGTCTGTAAAACAAAATGACCTTATCAATAAGCATTTTGAGCAAGTATCACACGAAATATCACACGATGCTTAAAATTCCTTTAAAATCAAGGGTTTTGGGCGGGTTCAACTCCCTGTCTGGTCCACTAAAGAACTGCCGCCCAGCAAATCATTTGCTGGGCGGCAGTTCTTTTTCTTATCTATTTTTATTCTGCATCTTTACCGATTCTGGAATATCTCAATAATCGCCTTCACGATCGCCACCAGCACATTCCACATCCGTTTTAACGGACCTTCTTCACTGCTGCCGTCTGCCTCCTGATCGGAGATATCGGTTGATTCATCATCGTCGCTGATCTCATCGGTCCGCAGGACGATCTGCACACTGTTCGGGGACGGATTTTTCGAGGAGGTAAAAGGAAATCTTCTCCGCCTCCGGATCTATGTTCAGGAAGTTGTTCTCATCCTCAAACTTATCGATCTGCTCATCGAGCGTACTCTTCATGTCTTCCCCGCTTCCCGAACCGCCGCAAGCTGATCGATCATGGTCAGGTTCTTATCAAGAATCTTCTCCATGCCCTGCAGCGTTGCCTTGGTTCCGGCATCCAGCGAATCACCTGCCGAAATCAGCGTGTCATTCAAAAGACTGAGCATGTCGTGTGGTATAAAGCGCCCTGGTCAGCCGGTTCATCAGTTCTTCCGAATCAGACAGGGAATCCAGCATCGTCGGCACATATTTATCGGTTGTGTCAATCAGGACACGCATATCATCCAGCAAATTGATCAGCTCATCGGTCGAACTTCTGAGCGCCGATAAAGTCGAACCCGTCTTGCCAGTAATATCTCCCGCCGTCTTGAACGCACCATTCACTTTATTCACAATCGTTTTCGCAGTTTTCTGCGCCTGCTCCACTTTCTGGAAAATGCCCTTCGTCTCTTCCACCAGACTTGCAGCATCCGCAGAATAAGTAGTCGCTGACAGAGACTCCAGTGCCTCCTCTACATCATCTTCTGCATTGCCAATCTCATCTTCCCAGCTCGCATCATTGACACCGCCGCTTCCCGGCTCGCCGGACGGTCCGGCTGTCAGGGCTCCCGCAGAAACCTCGGTTCCAAATGCATTCACCTCTGCATCCTTATCTTCCGTCTTTGTCGCTGATTCAGCCGCTTTTTTTCCGCCTGGTTACCAGCTGCACCAGACGCTGAGCCTGCGCCCGCTGCTTCCTGTTCAGCCGAATCTTTACTTTCTGTTCCTGCTGGAGCCAGAGGCCGAAGTGCCTGCTGCCATTTCCGCGTCATCCGTGGTATTTGCAGAACCCGTAGTTTTTGCATGATCGGCGGCACCTGCAGAATCCGTGATATCTGCGCTGCCAGCCGCCCCCGCTGTCTGACCATTTCCGTTTCCAGATGCCGCCTCCGACGATACAGATGCCTCTTCCTTCTCCGCACTCTTCATCTTGCGGATCCGTTTCAGCTTCATGCCGTCTAACGTGGCTAAACTCTGATTCAGGCTTCCAATCCCCTGTTCTGTCACCGCCAGGGAGGTATTTCCCTGTCCCAGAAGTTTATCGAGTTCTTCCAAAATTTTCTGGACTTCCGCCGTCCGCTGGACAATATCTTTCTCGATCGCATCCTGCGTCTGCTGGCTGACAAGACCCTTATTTAATTCATCCGAAGCCGACCGGAGCGATTTGCTCAGACTTCCCAGGCGGTCATACAGGCGATCCAGTTCATCCTGCATATCTTCCATCGTATTGGAAAGCGCCTGTGTGTTGCTGTTAATATCCGTCACCGCATCGCGCGCCGTCTGTAAATACGGAATCATGACCGTCGTCTGATCCGTGACCGCCTGCAGATCGGCGAGCGCCTGTGTCGAGAGTGCCTCGATCTGTTTCCGGTTAGCACTGACGGTTCCACGCGCCTGATCGAGATTTGCCAGACCGCCCTTCACGCCGGAAACATCCGGCTTCATGGATTCCATCGTCTTTAACAGCGCATTCATGCTGTCATACATCTTGTTTCCATCCTCGCGCCAGGTATCTTTCGCCTCTTTCAGATCCTTGATGCGGTTCAGCTCATCCAGAGTCCCGGAACCATCATCATAATGACTCCGATATTCTCATAATTATCCGTGCCGACCCGGACTGTAAAATCGCCGTCCTCGCCCGGAAGCGCCGCAAACATTGCCGCCTGATAGCTTCCAACCGACTGCACCTGCGCGCCCGGCGCATCGACACTATAGCATTTCTCCATATCAACCGGCACCAGCACGGTCAACACCATATTATTTTTATAATACGCCTTCGCCTTCTCATTCGGGGTCGCCTTTACATTGACCTCAACCAGACCAGACGCCCCCGCCAGTTTGGATGCATCCGCTTCCACTCCATTAAGTTTATAGGAAACGTCAAACGTCCACGGCAGATCGACGCTGTTTTTCGGCATCGTACACTGATAATAAAAACGCGAATTCTTCTCCGGCAGCTTCCATGTGACGGTTCCATCGCCAATTTCCGGCGCCGTGTCGTCCGTCATGTTGACCAACCTTGTCATAGGTACCATAATCGGTATATTCGGTCAGTCCATTCGTGGTACAGCCTTTTGACCACATTGATCTGCGTTGCCGTTCCATAATAGTCCAGATTGACATACATCGTTTCATCTACCTGAACTCTTGGTGCAGCCGCCCGGACAGGAACTGCCGCACTCGTTACCAGCGTAACCGCTGCTAGCGTCGCCGCCGCTCCTCTTCTAATGATCTTCTTCATGGCTTCCAGCCTCCCTTTTTCTGTCATCTTCCGTTTCCGGTCTTTTCTTCGTTCTCTCACTTTTCCGAGTAGTCGGAGCTTTCTTCTGTGTTTCTCCCGCGCCTCCGCATCGGAATCTGTTTTCTCTTGAGAACCGCCCGTCTCTGTCATTTCTGTATCTTCCAGCGCTTTCGTTTCAGCTTCGAATTGTTTTTTTTCGACGTAACTGAATCCACCAGCGGCTTTTTTCCTTTCCACACGGCACCAGCCACGCGTCTTGCCGCCCGTTTCATACGGGCATGGCGGCGTTCGCGCCGTTTTTAAAAACAGATGAATCCTCTCAAATTCGTTCTGCATCAGGATATGATCAAACAATACCAGAAATGCCGGCATCAGGGAGCAGACAAAAGCATACTAATCAGAGCCCCCCGTCCAATCAAATGTCCCAGATCGCCAATCGCCGCGACACTCGATACCTTGTATACAATATATCCGGCACAGGTCAGGATCGAACCGGATGTCAGAATCGCCGGAATACCAAGATTCAGCGCCCCGATCGCCGCTTCCTTCTTATCCATCGTCTTGCGGCATTCCAGATAATTGTTCGTCGTCAGAATCGCATAATCGACGGTCGCGCCCAGCTGGATACAGCTTACGATAATGTAACCAATGAAAATCATCGTGTCTCCGACGATGTACGGTACCGCCATATTGACGAAAATCGCGACCTCAATCGGAATCATGATAAGGAGCGGAATAATCAGTGATTTAAATCCACATGACAACCACAAATACGCCGATCAGCGACATCACATTAACACGGCTGTAATCCTTCGTGATCGTCGTCTGAATGTCCTGTGTGGACGGTGTTGTTGCGACAAGATACGAATTTTCCGGATAATATTTCTTCATGATCGCCTGGATCTCATCCGAGCACTGGTACGCCAGCTTGCTCTCGCCCTTACTCTTAACGTAAATAAGGATTCTCGCATAATCTTTTTTTATGTAACTGGCTTGTGATGCTGTACGGAAGGAAATCTTCCGGGTACGCCCTCCGGGAGTTGCCCGGACAAGGACGTTACACTCTTCATGTACGGCAGGTCTTCCAGCTCATCCGTGAACTGTTTTTCCTTGATAAAAGAAGTATCCGGCACGATTGCCATCATCATATTGCTTCGTCCGAATTTTGCTGTGATCAGCTCATCATCCTCATATACCGTCGTTCCCTCGCTGGCACCGACCGCGTCATTTCCATAGAGGAAATCGTTCATGCTCTGCGCCGTGTATGCCGGGATCGCCAGCACCGCAATCAGAATCAGCACGATGCGGCGGCTGTTGTAGATACCGTGGCTGAGCTTATCAAACGACGGCAGGAACGAACGATGGATGTTTTCTCAATCATCGGCGTCATACGCAGAATCATCGCCGGCATGAAAACACCACTGTCAGAAGACTCAGGACAATACCTTTTGCCAGCACGAGTCCCATATCAAATCCGATATTAAACTTCATAAAACACAGAACGATAAATCCGACGATCGTCGTCAGACTGCTGGCGAAAATGGAGTTTAATGCCTCATTGATCGCGTTGCTTAACGCGGTCATCTGATCCAGTCCCTTTGCCTTTTCCCTCGCAAACGCGTGGCTTAAGAAAATCGAATAATCCATCGAGCAGGCGAGCTGCAGGACCGCCGACACACTGTTCGTCAAAAAGGATATCCGCCCGATAAACAGGTTCGTTCCTTTGTTCAGGACGATCGCCACGCCCATGACCGTCAGATCCAGCACCGGTTCAAACCAGGAGTTCGTCGTCACGGTCAGAATCAGGAAAATAACCACGACCGCCAGCGTCATAATCAGCTTCATCTCGCTCGAAACATTTTCCTGCAGCGATTTATTCTGAACCGCCATGCCGACGTAATGTCCCTTGTCTCCGAGAATGTCCTTGATCTCATCGATCGTCTGGGACGTCCTCTTATCCGTGTCGCCGTTTACAAAAACAATATCCATAACCGCCGTATTATCCTTGTAATACTCATCAACACTATTAAAGTTGATAAACGCGTCCGCCGCGTATACGCTGGTCGATGTATCGAGCCACATAACCTGATCGACTCCGTCCAACGCCTCTATTTTATCCTTGTAGGCTTTCGCCTCATAAAGCGAAACATCGTCAATCATGATGCGCCCCGTGCCGGGGTAGCCGAATTTCTCTTCCATCAGGTCCAGTCCCTGTTTGGACTGGACGGTCGACGGCAGGTATTCCGTCAGATCATAGTTGATCTCGACAAACGGCGCCATGAGCGCTGATATCAGCACCAGAACCAGAAAAACAATCTCGATCGCCCTGCTCCGCTCAATGATGAATTTCGGCAGGGAGAAGGCTTTTTTTCCGTCTGTTTTTCTTCTTTGCGTTTATGTAAAAATTTCAGTTTCATGCCTGCTTGCTCCTGTCATACAATGATTGCGATCCTTACCGCATCAAAATAATCATATAATAATGCTTATCGCCGACCTGCTGATGTGCAACACCCATTTCCTTATAATAAATCACCCGGTCCACGCGCTTTTTCTCGTCGCTGTCGTGATTACGCAGAAGCTTTTCTTCTGCCTGCGTCACATCGTCACAGTTGATGAGGTAAATCTCCGTATGACGTCTCGCAGTGCTTTCCCCGATGGATTTGAGGTAATCATCAAGTGTGCCTTCATCCGGGATCCGGCTGCTTCCATAGCCCTTACTGCGTGCCATCGCCAGACGGTGTTCGGCGATCTGCTGTAATTTTCCATTTAAAATAAAGCTGGCATCTTTATCGTAATCTTTTTGTCATCGTCGTAGTAATCTTCTTCCTCATCCCCGTCAAACGCGTCCGCCTTCAGCTCATTTAAGCTGCCCGCCATCGCCTGGGTATCTCCATCCAGAAATGCCAGCGTGTACGCGCCACCGCCCGTGTTTTTCTTCTTTTTGGCGTTCGCCAGGCTGCCGTCCGCGTTGATCGTATACTGCGTCTCATCCTTTGTGAAGGTCGTTCCCTCCATCGCGCCGCTGTCTTTCAGGAAATAGTATTTTCCGTCGATATTCTGCCAGCCGGTCGCCATCGCGCCGTCCCCTTGCAGATAATACCAGGTTCCATTTTCCTGCTCCCAGCCCGTTTTCATCAAACCGTCTGCTCCGAGCAGGTACCATTTTCCGCCCATCTGCTGCCAGCCCGTCAGGTAAGAACCGTCCATTCCCACCAGATAATAACCATTCTCCACCGGCTGCCAGACACCCGCATCATCCGCAAAGCACTGTCTGGGCGGCAGACGCCGAGAAAAGGAGACTTACTCCTGCGATTCCTGCCAGCCGCACTATCTTATGTCCCAGGACCGCTTTCAGCGCCCCTTTTAACCCCGGCGCCGTCCGCTTTTCTTCCTTCTTCATCCACAAATTTCTGTCCTTCATACGCTGTCCTCACTCTTCTTTATGCTTATTGATCGGATCCATCTGTTTCCAGTTCCACCCCCGTGCCGTTAAAGTGCCCGGAGCATCGCCGCCAGCTCCTTTTCCGAGATCCGGCTGCTGTCAATCAGCATATTATAACTTGCTTTATCCGCCCATGTCTTTTTTGCATAAAAATTATAATAATTTTTCCGTATTTTATCCGCTTGTTTGATCAGGTATTCAGCTTCTTTTTCATCTGTCTCGTAACGCCGCATAATCTCCTTCACGCGCGCCTCCATCGGGGCATATATAAATAGAGAAATAAGCCTTCTGTCTCCTCCAGGATCTTGTCAGCGCAGCGTCCCACGATGATGCATGGACCTTTCTTCGCATACTCCCGGATCAACTGGGACTGCACGACAAACAAGGTATCATTCATCGGCTTTCCATAACCGGTAAACGGATTGCACTTGGCCGGAACCTTAAAAAGAAAACGGTTCGCCTTCATCTCGTCCGCCTCTTCCAGTTCCTCCATCTTAAATCCGCCGCACACCGCTGCTTCCTCTATCAGATGGCGGTCATAACAGGAATTCCCAGTTCCTTTGCCAGAGACTGCCCCAGATTATGGCCGCCGCTTCCAAACTCTCTTCCGATTGTAATGACAAAATTTTTCATACCAGATTCCACCTTCGTATCTATTTCCTTTTGCTTTCGCATATGCTGCAGGTTCTCATAGCCGTTCCTTTCCCGATTGTCAGCCACTCCTGCCGTCTGTGAAACATTCCATACAAAAAACTTCTTCGCAGTGAACAGTTACATCTAAAATAGAGCATATACAACTCATGTCTGTTTAATTGACATTTGTTCATTTTTGAACTATAATGCATTATACTAAGTTGTTCGAATGAATACAATAATCATTTTTACGTCAATTGTATTTTAATCAACATTTCATCACATTATGTTTGTTTTTTGTATCTGGTGTGCCCATTTTTACTTATTTTTAACACTCCCTTCATCCACAGCCTCCGATACACAGTCATACGGCGTTTCCCTGTCTGGAAACGTTCAGAAAGGAAGTCACTATGAAAGAAGAAATACTCGACCGGCGTGTACGAAAGACGAGACGCCAGTTAAAAGAATGCTTAACCCGCCTCCTCAAAGAAAAAAAAAAATTCAGGATATCACGGTGCGTGAACTCGCCGAGATGGCTGACATCAACCGCGGCACCTTTATCTTCATTATAAAGATGTCTTTGACCTGATGGATCAGATCAAAAATGAGCTGATCGAGGAGGTTGAGTCTGTCCTGACGCACCATCCGTTCCCGAACTGGTAGCGCGCCCTTCCCTCGCACTCTCAGAACTATTTCCTCTTGTACAGGAAAATGCAGAGATTGTTTCTATCTTAATAGGAGAAAACGGTGATCTGAATTTTGTCAACCGCCTGAAACGCATTGTCAGCGATAAATGTTTAAAAAGGCTGGCTGGATCTCAAATGTTCCAGCGATCCGGATACGCTCGCGGCATTTTCCGCCTTTATCGTTTCCGGCTGTGTCGGTACCGTTCAGTACTGGATCGAAAGCGGCATGAAGGAATCCACAGAACAGATGGCAATCTTGACAGAGGACTTTATCTTAAAAGGCATCCGGGTGCTGGAAAATCCGGCTTGACTTTCACGAAATTCCGTGCTTTAATAAAACTGCAATTTTTAAAAATTCAGAAAGGAGAACCACATGGACAGTTGTGACAGCAACGGGCGAAGTCGTCGCGATGGGCAAAATCAAACTATGAATTCCAACCATGCGTACCAGACTGTTGGTCTGCCGCAGGGTCTTTTGAGTGTGAATCGGGCTGTCTGGCAGCACATTTCCGCCTGCTTTAACAGGCTGGTGATTCAGTGCTGAACGTTTCCCGGCACGATTGGTTTTCATATATATTTGTCCATCGCCCTGGCGCGGGTTTGAAACTGCCATCTGCGGCATTTCATCCTGTTCCCGACTGGCGGTGGATTTTTTTTCCCGCACTGCTCGCCCTGTACGTCCCAAACGACATTAAATAGAAGGACAGAAAGCGAGGGAACCAAATATGAATCAGACTCCAGAAATGGACGAAAAGAAAACAAGCTCCCCGGAAACGGCTCCGATCGCCGCAACCGCAGAGCATAATGCTAATTTTGAAGAAAATATCCGCGCGATCATCCGCAGCGGAAAACCGGCAAGCGTGATCCGGGATGACCTCGACAATTACCATGCAAACGATATTGCCGAGGTTCTGGAAACACTGGACACTGCGACCCGGAAACGCCTCTACAATATTTCTCTCTGGAAATGACGGCAGAGATTTTCACCTATCTCGATGAACCGGCGCCTTATCTGCATGAGCTGGGACTTGACCGGGCGGCAGCCGTTCTGGCAGAGATGGATGCCGATGAGGCGGTCGATATCCTCGAAAATTTAGATCCGGAGGAAAAAGAAGCCCTGATCGCGCGCATGGATCAGGAATCTAAGGATGATATCCACCTGATCTTTTCCTACGATGAGGAACAGATCGGTAGCCGGATGACGACCAACTACATCGTCATTCCCAATAACTGTACGATCAAGCAGGCAATGCGCCATCTGATCTCCCAGGCGGAGGACAACGACAACATCGACACCATCTACGTCGAAGACGAAAATGGACGCTATTTCGGTGCGATCGAGTTGAAAGATTTAATCACTGCCCGTGAGTACATGAAGCTGGAGGACATTATCAGTACCTCCTATCCGTATGTGTACGCGGATGAGAAGATCTTCGGATTGTATGGAACGGCTAATCGATTACGCAGGAACCAAAGATCATCGGTGCCATCACTTACGAGGACATCGCCGAAGGCGATCGACGACGAGATGGGTGATGACTACGCAAAGCTGGCAGGTCTTACCGCGGAAGAGGATCTGGACGAGACAACGTTTCAGAGTATGAAAAAACGTCTCCCGTGGCTGATCATCCTGCTGTTTTTGGGAATGGTGGTATCTTCGGTTGTCGGAATTTTTGAGACCGGTCGTTGACAGTGATCCCGATTGTGATGTGTTTCCAGTCATTGATTTTAGATATGGCAGGAAATGTCGGAACCCAGTCGCTGGCGGTGACGATCCGTGTGCTGATGGATGAGAATTTAAACCGGAAAGATAAATTTGGACTGATTTTGAAAGAGATGCGCATTGGTTTTGCAAATGGACTGTTTCTTGGAATTATGGCATTTGTATTTATCGGACTCTATGTGTGTTTCATAAAAGGAAATGCGCTTTCCTATTCGTTTTTGATCTCAGGCTGTGTGGGAGTTTCCTTAATGCTTGCGATGGTGATCTCGAGCCTTGTCGGAACAACGATCCCACTGCTTTTCCATAAGATCAAAGTCGATCCGGCGGTCGCGTCAGGACCACTTATCACAACCGTGAATGATCTGGTAGCAGTGGTTACTTATTATGGACTGGTGATGGAACCGGCACCCATGTGGGATTTATAGCCTAAGATGGAGTCTCCAACGTAATTATAATGCGGTACCTGTACTTTATCGAACAGGATGACGTTTTTAAGCTCGGTAGAGTTTCCGACTACTGCACCTTCTCCGATCAGGGCGCTGCCGCGGATGAATGCACAGTGGCGCACCTCGGCGTCTTTGCCGACGATGACCGGTCCGTGCAGATAGGCGCTGTCAAATACCTTCGCTGTCTTGTGAACCCAGATGTTTTCACCACGTTTCTCATATTCTGCCGGATCCAGGCTATTTCCCAATTCGATGATAAAATCACTGAGACCTGCCAGCGCCTCCCACGGGTAGGTAAACTGTTTCAGATAATCTGAAGCCAGCGTATGGGTTAAATCATATAATTCTGTGATTTTCATTTCTTCTTTTTTCATGATCATTGCCTTTCTTGAAATTCAATTTCTTCTCTTTCCCTGCATTCTGGTAGAACACAGCAACCGCATCAAATGCCGGCCGCAGCCCATACGTATTTCCCATATGAACCGCATTGTAGGTGCGTCCGATAACGAAGCGCTCTAATTTCTGCATATATTCATCCGGTGTGATGCTGCCCTCTGCCACATAGGTCAGACCTTTTTCCCAGCTTGCCGTCAGCTCCGGGTTGAGAAGCTGCTTCATGGAGGTGTGTACGACCTCATAAATCAGCTCTCCCAGATAGGTCGGCGTGATAACCTGCGTTTTTTCGTTGAGCGCCATGTATTTGATGTTGAACAACTTTTTCAGGATCTCCGCGCGGGTTGCACTCGTTCCGATGCCGCTGCCCTTGATCTGGGCACGAAGCTCTTCGTCCTCGATCAGCTGTCCTGCATTTTCCATCGCCAGAATCATAGAACCGGAGGAATAACGCTTCGGCGGAGATGTCTCGCCCTCTTTGATCTGCAAATCATCCAGTGACACTTTCATCCCTTTTTTGAGCTGTTCCAGCATCTGGATAAACTCTGGGTGGGACGCGTCAATTACCTTTGGCTGGCTGCTGTCTGTTCCATCTGCTTCTCTTGCCGGATTTTCCGCATCATTTCCATCTATACCCGGTTCAAGGCGGTTCGTTCTGCCGACACTTTCCCCGGCAGTGTCCTTTTTCTTTTCGGAATTTCCGCCACCTTGAGATATCCCGCTTCTTTCAATACCTTGAAACCGGCAAAGAAATGTTCACTTTTCACCTCAATCTCAACCGCATATTTCTGGTAAACCGCCGCCGGATAAAAGATGCTTAAGAAACGGCGCACAATCACCTGGTAAATCTTGCGGTTCAACTCTGGGAGACTTCGCAGCGCACCGAGTCCCTGTCCGGTCGGTATGATTGCGTAGTGATCGGTAATCTGCTTATCATTGACATAACGCGTTTTTGCTATGTTCTTCCACAGCCCTGCCTGCATCGCCTCCGATGCAAATGCCGCCAGCGGCTCATAATGCGTCAGACCGCCGATATTTTTGCTGATCTCCTTCGCCACCGCCGTTGAAAGCACACGCGCGTCCGTTCGCGGATAGGTAACCAGCTTTCGCTCGTACAGCTCCTGCACCACTTTCAGGGTCTGATCCGGGCTGATTTTAAACATTTTAGAACAATCATTCTGGAGCTCCGCCAGGTTATAGAGAAGAGGTGGATTTTGGTTTCCTTTTTCTTTTCCACTTTTAAAATGGTTCCCTGCGAAGTATTATATACACCCATTAAACCCGCGTCCGCTTTTTTTCTGCGTCGCTGACTTCTGACTGCATGACTCCCGAATTTTCGCTTCCATTCTCGCGTTCCCACAGCCATGCAATCAGCGCCTCCGCGTCCTTTCGCTCCTTAAAACCATTTTCCTTATACAGACACGGCGTTCCATAGTAACGGCTTCCTTCCACCGCCCGCCATTCGCCGTCAATCGAGATACCTGCCGGTCCAAATGTACCGATCACGCGGTAAAATGGCGTTTTGACAAATTCCCGTATTTCCCGCTCCCGACGGACTACCATGCCGAGGACACAGGTCATGACGCGTCCGACTGAGATCACGGTCCGGTCAGAACTTCGCATATAGTTAGAAACAGATGGTCCATATTTCAACGTCAGTGCGCGGGAAAAGTTAATTCCCATCAGATAATCTTCTTTTGCCCGCAGATATGCCGAATCCGCCAGATGATCGTATTCTGACAGATCCTTCGCTTCGCGGATGCCGCGCAGAATCTCTTCCTCCGTCTGTGAATCGATCCAGACGCGCTTCTGTTTCTTGCCCTGCACGCCAGCCATCTGCGCGACGAGGCGGTAGATATATTCTCCCTCCCGTCCCGAGTCGGTACAGACGTAGATTGTATCTACATCCGCCCGGTTTAAGAGACCGCTCACGATTCCAAACTGTTTCTTCACGCTGTCGATAACCTGATATTTCCATTCTTTCGGGAGAAATGGAAGTGTCTCCAGACTCCAGCGCTTATATTTCATATCATATACTTCCGGATAGCTCATCGTGACCAGATGTCCAACACACCAGGTCACAACCGCATTTTCCGATTCAATATAGCCATCCGCCGAGCGCCCATTTACCTTGAGTGCATTTGCGAACTCACGCGCCACGCTCGGTTTCTCGGCTATAAATAACGATTTTGCCACGTTGTTCTGCTCCTATCTTACTAATTTCGTCACTGTTCACGCATACGTGCCCAGTAACCTAATTTCCTCTAATTACTTTTTCCGCTTCGGCGTCCACTCCGCCAGAATCGCCGCCGCAAACATCAGCGCACAGCCAATTAGCATCCGCAACGTCAGCTCCTCATGCAGCAGCCAGACAGAGAACAGGAGTCCAAACACCGATTCAAACGACAGTAGAATCGAGGATGTGCTGGCGCTCAGATATTTCTGCCCCACTGTCTGAAGCAGAAAACAGAGCATACTGGATGCGAGCCCCAGATACAGCATCGAAACTGCTACTCCCGGCAGTGTAAATACTTCCGGATGGAACGCTCCTTCCGTGAGAAGCCCCAGCACCCACGAACACGCCGCCGCTGTTCCCATCTGCATGACCGTCAGGCGGATCGGAGTGCAGTATGCCGTGAAGCGATCCAGAAAAATCATATGAACCGCAAAGCAGATGCCGCACACCAGCGTCAGGAAATCACCAAAATTGACCTACAGATCGCCTTTCAGCGATAAAAGCGCCAATCCCACAACAGCAAATCCCGCTGCGACCAGGTTATTTGCCTTCGGGCGCACATGATTAACCGCCCATGCCAGAAACGGCACGATCACCACATACAACGTCGTAATAAACGCATTTTTACTCGCGGTCGTGTATTTCAGCCCATACGTCTGAAAATAATAACTGATAAATAGAAACAATCCCGCCAGTGCGCCGCATTTAAACTCCAGCATCGACATTCCCCGGATCTGTTTCCAGAAAAGAGCCGCCATCCCAAGCGCCGCGATCGTAAACCGGTACGCCAAAAGGTATGTAGGTGTGATCGCGTCCATCGAATTTTTCATCACAACGAACGCGCTGCCCCAGATAATTGTTACAAATAAAAGGCTGGCAGATGCCAGCACTTTTACTCCCTTGTTGTTTGTCTCACTCATGTCAATCTCTATCCTATGTCAAAATGATCACAAATCAAATACAAATTTAAACCGTCATAAATTTGTAACTGGTCGTTGTATCGTATTTCTCGCCCTTTTTCACAATCGGGGATGCAAATCCAGGCATGTTGACTGCGTTCGGATAATACTGAGTCTCAAAGCAGTATCCCTGGCGTCTCGCATACTTCACGCCGCCCTTACCCGGAACCTGTCCGTCCAGGAAATTGCCCGTGTAGAACTGAACTCCCCGGCAGATCGGTGTATACCTCCATCTTGCGCCCGCTCTCCTCGTCGATCGCAGCCGCCGCCAGACGGAATACACCTGACTCATGGTTGAGAATCCAGTTATGATCGTAGCCGCCGCCCAGTTTTAACTGATCGTAATCCGCTTCAATATCACGTCCGATCGGCTTGAAATCCGAGAAATCCATCGGAGTCCCCATTACCTTGCGGATCTCACCGGTCGGGATCAGCACCTTGTCTACCGCCGTGATCGCATCACTGTCAATGTAAACCATCTGCGAAAGCGCCGGACCACACTCATGGCCTGCCAGATTGAAATACGCGTGGTTTGTCATATTAAAAATGGTATCCTGATCGCAGGTCCCCTCGTAATGAATCTTTACTTCATTTTCATCTGTCAGCGTGTAGGTCACACGGATCGAGGCATTTCCCGGATATCCCTGATCGCCGTCCGGGCTTTCCAGGGTAAACGAAACCTGATTAACGCCCGTCTCATATTCTGCCTCCCAGATACGGTTCCGGTAAAATCCATGCCGCTGTGCAGGTTGTTCGGACCATCATTCGCCGTCAATTCGTATTTTTTATCATTTAACGTAAACACCGCGCCGCCAATCCGGTTTGCATTTCGTCCAACAGCTTCGCCCAGATGCCCATCGCTTACCAGGCAGTCTGCTACTGTTTCATGTCCCAGCAGGACATCCGCCATCTCTCCGTTCCGATCCGGCACCAGCATCGTGGACCAGATTGCACCCAGATCCAAAAGGATGCAGAAACTCCATTCTGATTCGTCAATGTATAACGGCTGACCTCTCTGCCATCTTCCATTGTTCCAAAGATTGTCTTCTCAACCATGCCAAATCCCCTTTCATTTTTAGAATCCGAAAAATATTTTTCGCATTTTTATGCTTACTTATGTCAGAATAAATCTATTTAACTTTTCAAGTCGAACGTCCGTGAGACTTGGCGCGTCATTCTGGTCAGCGAAGCTGACATATTCCTATCAGAATCACTGTGCATCCTCGCGGGCGTTTATCTCAGTCGGAGACAAGGCTTCCACTGAGACAAATTTGCTATTACTCACCACCTGAAGAGGTGGAGTCTTCTCGACTGAGGCAAATAGCTGATTTATTAAGTATACAATACTTTTCCCTCATGCACACCCATTTTTTCCAAATCCCATTATAAAATTTAAAGATTCGTTACTGTTCACACATGTGTGCCCAGTAACAGGCTTTTGCCGATGCTTCACATTCCAAATCGGCAAAAGCTGCAGCCAGAACTGTATCTTACGGAATTTTCAGTTCAGAAAATTCCCACCTGTGAACAATTACCAAGATTCCATTTCAGATAAAAAGAATGTTCCTTGACGCATCACGCGGAGCATTTTTTGTGTCTTAGGACGAAGTTTCCTATGGCACAAACAAAACTGCCGTTCCAGACAGAGTCAGCCATCGTTTTTTTAACAGCCTCTCCGCCACTGGGCGGCAGTTCTTTACTTTTATCAGTTTTAATTTTCTATTTCACGGATTCTCTGAACAGATTTCTTTATTTCGCCTGGATATATCCCTGTGCGGTCAGAAGCTCTGCACACAGTACCGCACCGCCGGCTGCGCCGCGCAGTGTGTTGTGGGAGAGACCTACAAACTTCCAATCGTAAACTTTGTCTTCTCTCAGACGGCCAACAGATACGCCCATGCCCTTCTCATAGTTGACATCCAGCTGTACCTGCGGACGATTATCCTCTTCCAGATACTGAATGAACTGCTTCGGTGCGCTCGGAAGCTCCAGTTCCTGCGGAAGTCCTTTGAAATTAACCAGCTTCTCGATCAGCTGCTCCTTGGTGGGTTTCTTACGGAATTTAACAAATACAGCTGCGGTATGTCCGTTCAATACCGGAACACGGATGCACTGACAGGTGATCACTGGCTCGGATGCCTTCACGATCTCGCCGTCCTTGATCTCTCCCCAGAGACGAAGCGGCTCCTGCTCGCTCTTCTCCTCCTCACCGCCTATGTACGGGATGATGTTGCCTTCCATCTCCGGCCAGTCTTTGAACGTCTTACCCAGCTCCGGAGATTGCCTGATAAGTGGTTGCTACCACTTCGTAAGGCTCGAATTCCTTCCATGCGGTCAGAACCGGTGCATAGCTCTGGATGGAGCAGTTCGGTTTTACCGCTACGAAGCCTCTCTTGGTTCCCAGACGTTTTTCTGGAACTCAATCACCTTAAAGTGCTCCGGATTGATCTCCGGAACCATCATCGGGACATCCGGTGTCCAGCGGTGTGCGGAGTTATTGGAAACAACAGGTGTTTCTGTCTTTGCATACGCATCTTCAATCGCACGGATCTCTTCTTTTGTCATATCTACGGCGCTGAACACAAAATCAACTTCGGATGCTACCTTCTCGATCTCGTTTACGTTCATAACGGCCATCTTCTTCACACACTCCGGCATCGGGGTCTGCATTTTCCAGCGTCCGCCGACTGCCTCCTCATATGTTTTTCCTGCAGAACGCGGGCTTGCTGCCAGCGCAGTAATCTCATACCACGGATGATTTGCCAGAAGCGTGATGAAACGCTGACCTACCATACCAGTTGCTCCCCAGAATGCCTACACGTAATTTCTTTTCCATGTTCATCGTTTTTCTCCTCTTCTGACAGCGGCTTTTCAGCTTCTCATGGCAGGATGGAGTTTGGATAGACGCTCCTGCTCTGCAACACGTTTTCACTCTGCCGCTGTAATTCTTGTCTATCCTATAACAAAACAAACAAAAATCAACATTTTTCCGCAAGAAAATACATTTGTACGTCGCTCACGGACATTTGATAAATTTATAACGTCTGTCACGGATTTAACGATGTTTTAACTCAAAATAGGTTCTTCTAAGCTAAGTATTCCGCTGCAGCCTTCTCAATCCCATCGGGTACTGCGTCCGGTAGCTCTCAAAATCAAGCCCCTTGCCGCAATCTCTTTTCCAAGTTTGACTAAGAACGACGGAATCTCGCTCTCAAACATCGTGCCAAGCTCACGTCCCATCGTCTCTTTTCCCCTGTACCTCATTTCCGCCCAGATAAAATACAAATGCCGGCTGTGCCTTGCCATCTGCCATCCGCACGCCGCCGCGGAATCCCATCGGTCCAGTCTGGTGGGTACCGCAGGAAGACGGACAGCCGGAAATATGAATCTGCGGAAGTGCGCCGTCCGGGATCTGTGCCTCCCCAGCCGCCTTTACACACGCCTGTAACAGAGCCTGCGAATCGCGTGCACCAACCTGACAGATCGACGCACCGATACAGCTTACCGATGTCTCAAACTTTGTCTGAGCCGTCTCCTTCGTCGCCTCCAGAATCTTCTCTGCTTCTGATCCGGTCAAATTAATGATATACGCAGTTTCATCCGGTGCCAGGCGAAGCTCTGTGCCGTCAATCGTCTGCATCCGTTCTCCCAGGGCTGCCAGCGTCTCCGGGCGCGGCTGTCCGCCAATCGGATGCCAGATAACCGTATAAAGTCCCGGCTGTTTCTGCTCCAGCACACGTTCTCCCGACGCGCTGCTTCCATCGCCTGTTTTGCTCTGCTTTTCTTTTATTCCTGCCGCTGCCATCACTTCCTCGCGGGAAAGATCCAGCTGCTCCCCGGATGCCAGTACCTCCTGAAGCTTCTCCTGATACGCCTTCCGGTAATTTTCCGCCCGCCGAGCGCTTCCTGCATATACCGGGTACGCGCTTTTCCGCGGTTTCGTAATTGCCATATGCCCGGAATGTCAGCCACATCGCCTTAATGTAATACAGAATCTTCTCCGGCGCAACGCCCTTCGGCAACTTTAACGCCAAACTGCGGATTGTTTCCCCAGGCCGCCTGCACTGTACACATCAAACGTTCCGTCCGGACAAGCCGCAAATCCCAGATCGCGGTAGGTCGCGTGCGTCACATTCGCCGGTGAATTAGAGAAACAGACCTTGAGCTTGCGCGGCATCTTTTCCGCATTGATAAAGGTCATCAGATATTCTCCCGCCGCCTTCGCCCACGGCATAACGTCGAAATATTCGCCCTCTTCCACGCCGGAAAGCGGAGAACACATCACATTTCGCGGAAAATCCCCGCCGCCGCCCATCGTCACGATCCCGGCATCGAGTGCCTGCTCCATCAATTCACAGACTGATTTTCATCCAGATTGTGAAACTGCACACTCTCACAAGTCGTAAAATGTACCATATTTACCTGATATGCACGGATTGCCTTTGCGATAAATGCAAGCTTCTCCTTCGACACAACATCCTGCCGTCATACGCAGACGCAGCATGCTCTGCCGCGCCGCCTTTCTGTGCATAACTGCCGTAACGTCCTGAAAAGCCATTATATGAGCCCCTTATCCATCTTTCCTGCATAAAAATCCCTCGTTTTTTCACAAAACTCCGGAAGATCTGTTTTCCACTCCTGTGGAGCAATTCCTATCATTGTTCTCTCCTGTTTTCTCTTCAAATGTTACTGACACGCATACGTGTCCAGTAACGAATTTTTCCGTGGCTTCGCATTTAAATACGGCAAATTTCTGCTGCCACCACAGTTTTCTTACGGCACTTTCGGTTCCAAAAGTGCCTCACCCATAAACAGTAACCTTCAAATTCTACTTTACCAGCTTAGCTCTTAGCGCACCAGATCCAGCGCCACCGTCGTCGCCTCTCCGGTCACTGCCGAATCCGATACGGTCAGGATACAGATCGCATTTGCGCCCGCATAGGCAGCGTTGCTGTAAAGTGCCGCCGACCCATCTCCACTGCCAGCACGCCCATCTGCGCCCAGGTAGTTCCGGTCGGCTCAAGCGGTGGGTTGTAGAACATATCGGAACACAAAAATATTACCGACATGATATTTTAAATTTCTTTTTCGCAGACTCAACCGCCTTTTCCAGCAGCTCATAGCTGCACACGCAGGAATAATCCCCCGGCAGGCGGAACTGTTTTACATAGTTGGATGTCGTACAGGAGCCCATCGCAAAAATAAGCTCGCGCACCTTTACCTCCGGACGCAGCGCACCGGCAGTTCCGATCCGGATCAGATTCTTGCATCCATAAAATGAATCAGCTCATACGAATAAATTCCCATCGACGGACAGCCCATGCCGGTTCCCATGACAGACACGCGTTTGCCCTGGTAATAGCCGGTATAACCGTACATATTTCTCGTTGTATTGAACTGTTTTGCATCCGTCAGAAAATGTTCTGCGATATACTTTGCCTGCAGCGGATCGCCCGGAAGCAGAATTGTCTCCGCAATCTCGCCCTGCTTTGCCCCGATATGAGGGGTCGGTGTGTTCTGAAGTTCAGTCATATGAAATACCTCCTTTTTTCTTTCTGTTTGGTTCTAGCTTCTCGCCCGGCTTCCCTTGCCGTCGCGGTGCCCTATTTTCAAACGGCTCAAATGAACCGGTTTTTCTTTATACATAACGATCGGATCGTCCTCGGTGCCGTCCAGCAGATGGATTGCCTCCAGCGACTCGGTACGTCCCAGCTTGATGCCGCGCACACCTTTCGCATTCTTCTTCATCTCCGATATCTCCTCGATCGGGAATCGCAGGAAGATACCGCTGGTTGTCTGGATGACCGCCTCTCATGCCGTCCGCCGGCTGTACCGAGAAGCATATCATTCTCCTGAAGCTTGGTCGCCGCCACTGTCCGGTTATTTGTCTCAAATTCCCCGCCCGGCACGATCTTGATCATCGCATCCTTCGTTGCAAATAATAGCTTCTGTCCCTTTAACTGCGCCGCATTCACCACACAGACCGGACGTTCTTTGGTGCCATCAAATTTACTCAGGTTATCAATCGGCACACCCTTATCGCGCAGCTTTTCCAAACGGAATCTCCGTCACCTTCACCTGATGGAATGCACCCAGATCCGTAAACAATCCGATCTTATCCGTCGTATGGCACGGCAGTACATACACATTCTCCGTGTCCACTGTCTCCCGGTTCCGCTCGTAATCGACGGTTCCAGAATCTTGCAATAACCAAACTTGTCCAGCACGAACACGCCCGGTCTGGCGCTCTCCGCCGCCTCGTCATACACCGCCTCGCGTCCATCCTCGATCTTCGTCCGGCGTTCCACTGCAAACTCTTCCTTGATTGACCGCAGATCTTCTTTAATCACCTCGTCCATCGCCTCACGGCTGCCGAGAATCTTCTGGTATTCTTTGATCTTGCGAAGTGTCTCTTTGTACTCCTTCTGCAATGCCAAGATCTCCAGGCCGATCAGTTTATAGAGACGCATTTCCAGAATCGCAGATGCCTGTTTCTCCGTAAATGAAGCTTCTTGGCGTCTTCCTCAAATCCCGGTGTGCGGAACTGGATTTTGGAAATATCGCCCTCCATCAGGCAGGCTTTCGCATCTTTCAGATTCTTCGAACCGCGCAGAATCGCGATAATCAGATCGATGCAGTCGCAGGCTGTGATCAGACCTTCCTTGATCTCCTTCTTCTCCTGCTCCTTTTCCAGAAGCACCTGATACTTGCGGGTATTATTTTCATACTGGAAATCCAGGTAATTCTTTAAGATTCCCTTTAAATTCAGCGTCTCCGGGCGTCCATTCGCGATCGCCAGCATATTGACGCCAAATGTATCCTCCAGTTTTGTCTTTTTATACAAAATATTCTGGATTTTCTCAATATCCGCATCTTTCTTGAGTTCCAGAACAATACGGATTCCTTCTTTATTCGATTGGTTGGAAATATCCACCACATCAGCAAGTTTCTTGGACTCAACCAGATCTGCGATATCCGACAGACATTTATTGATGCCCGCGCCGATCATGGTATACGGAATCTCCGTGATCACCAGC
>VOFH01003521.1_pt1 | contig 24311 bp, 27 predicted proteins | sample 5384091 | NCBI WGS metagenome assembly VOFH01 (sample SAMN12384727, study PRJNA508395) | human gut metagenome | isolation source: healthy gut G | host: Homo sapiens
TATCATTAGCAGTGTAAGAAGAGAAAACTTACAAAGAAAAGCCTTGTCTGTTATACGTATACGCAAATCTATTACATTTTGCAGAAAGTACCCTTGACAAATCTCGTCTCAAAAGAAAATCCTTATCATTTTCGGACGGTTTTGACTGTATCAATCGCTGTTTTCGTTGTTCCTGCGGTAGTTTGCCATAGTTCATGGAGTGCAAGCTGCCGTTGGATTTCTGGCGGCAGCCATAGGTGAAAAAGGGGATTTACCTGAAACGCATCCGGTTCAGCAGCGGACTGAATCCAGACGCCCTTGCCGCTCAACTCGCGCAAAGCCTGCATCCAAAGGATTGGGTCGCGCGCTATCCGTGTAAGCTCGGCAACAAGGAGAATGTCCGCCTTTTGCTCCACCGCCTCCTGACAAGCCCTTTTCCAGCCGTCGCGGTCAAGCGTAGTTCCTTTTTCACACTCGCTGACTTCTCCCACGATTTCATAACCCAGCCGCTCGGCCTGCTCATGCAGCCGGGCGCTTTGTGCTTCCAGCGTGTGGTCGCCGTCAAGCTGCGTTTGCGTTGCTACCCGGCAATATAATACCACACGCTTGCTTTTATTGCTATCCATGATCTGACCTCCATTCAGATATTGCCGACAAAGCGGTAATAGATTTTGATGTCACGGACGTTTTTCCATCAATGACGGTCTTTTCTCCGACCTCAATGCGGTCGATCAGCTCGTCCACCGTTTCACGGTCAAGCTCCCGGATATGAAGGTGCTTTCGTACAACTGCCGCCCAGCTCTGAATGTCGGCGGCGCTCTGCTCATACTCCCTGATTTCCGCAAGAAGCGTATCCAGCCGGTCGGTCCGCTGGCGGCGCTCCTGCTCGGTCTTTTCAAGCAGTACGGCGAAGGACGCTGCGCTGATGCTGCCGCAAACCTTGTCCTCATAGAGTTTTGCGGTCATTTGCTCCAGCTCATAGACGCGGCGGCGAATCTTCCCAATCTCCTGCCGGACGCTTTCCAGACGCTCGGCATCTGCGGCGGTGCGCTGCGCTTGCAGCCTGTCCAGCACGGCAGACTCGTCCAGTTCCAACGTCTCGGCATGGGCGCGAATTTCATTCAATACAAGCTCCACGAGCGTCATTTCATAGATGGTGTGCCGGGAACACGCGCCGTAGCCGGAAGCCGTATAGCGGGAGCAGAAATAGGAAACGTACTTTTTGGACGTGCCGTTCTTGCGGCGCTGCGTCTCCCGGTTGCCCTGAAGGGGTGCTTTACAGTCAGCGCAGACGAGCTTGCCGGTGAACAGAAAGGGCTTCGGCGGCGCGTTGTCCGCCGAGAGCAGCGTCCTTTCCCGGTTGATGGCCTGCACTTCATTCCATACCTCCGGTGGGATGATGGCTTCATGCAAAGCCTCATGCCGTATCCGCTCGGATTCCGGCTTATAGATCATGGTGTCGTCCTTATAGGAGCGCGAGCCGGTCTGATTCTGAATAAGATTTCCGGTGTAGACCTCGTTTGTCAATACATTCTTCACCGTGGCGTACATCCAAAGGTTCGCGTACTTGCAGGAGCCGTTTCCGTACCGCTTTGCCCAATACCAGCGTGGGGACAGGATGCCCTCGCTGTTCAGCACAGCGGCGATCTTGCCGTAGGCCATGCCTGCCCGCCGCAGCTCGAACATCCGGCGTACCACGGCGGCAGCTTCCTCGTCGATCACCAGCCGATGCCTGTCCTCCTCGCTCTTGCGGTAGCCGTAGGGCGCGTAGGCGGCGATATACTGGCCGCTGCGCATTTTGGCGTGGAGAACGGATTTGATCTTGCCCGACAGGTCTTTCAAATGGTAGTCGTTCATCAGACTGCGGAAGTGCAGCATATCCTCGGTGTACCACGGGTAAAGCTCCCGCAGGTTGATCGTTGTCATGTTGTATTCCTCCATTTGGATGTTTGTGTTCGTGGTTGCGGTTGAATCCAAGCGGAGGGCGGCGGAGAGCGGCAGTCCACGGCGTATAAGTGCCGGGAACAACAAAAAGCGCCCGCACAGGCATAAAAGCCTGTACGGGCGCTTTTTTATATCTTGCGCTTTATTTTATCGTATCCGCTCAATCGTAGAGCACATGGTCGGCCTTCGGTGTTTTGGCTGCGGGCGCCGGCGCGTCGGTATAGCCGAGCGCGCAGTGGCCGATGCCGATATAGCCCTCGGGAATGCCCCACTTTTTCAGCAGCGCCTTCCCTTCCTCCGTCTCAAACACCTCGCGTGCGCGGTGGATCCAGCAGGAGCTGACGCCGAGGCTCTGCGCCGCAAGCATCATATAGCCAATCACAAGGCTGCCGTCCTCCACGCACGTATCCACACTTCCATCGCCGAGCACCACGCAGACAGCAGGCGCACCGTAGAACGGATGGCCGCTGCTGCCGAGCACTGCGGCATTCAGCCGGTCGAGCTCGGCCAGTGTCTCCGGGTTGCGGACGACCACAATTTTATACGGCTCCCGGCCATGGGCGCTCGGGGCATAGATCGCCGTGCGCACGATCTCGTTCAAAACCGCATCGTCCACCGGACGGTCGGTATAGCGCCGGACGCTCCGGCGGCTGAGAATAGTCTGAATGGTTGCATTCATCACGTTTTCCCTCCGTTTTCAGTTCTGCGCATCGTCCGCACTGAGGCAGAACAGCCGAACCGCCTGCTCGCCGCGGTTTTCGATCCGATATTCGTCGCCCCGGAACAGGAACAGCTGCGTACCCGCCGCAAGCCGTGCCTCCGGCACGGCGGAGACCGCCTCGCCGGAGATGACAAAGAAAAACATCTCCGCCGCCTCGGCCTTCCCGGCCAGCGTCTTCCCGGGCAGAATCGTCAGCACCTCGCCGCGCACGTTCTCCGTGCCGCAGCGCTCCGGCGTGAGCACCCACTCGCGGCTGCCGAACACCGCCTGCTCGCAGGGAACGGAGTCGGCCGGCACCACGCCGCGGATGGCGGGGTTTGACTGACCGTCGTAGAAATAGTTGATCAGCAGCATGTCCAGCTGCTCGCTGTCTGAAAAATTGCTGGTTCCGTGCCAGCGGTTTTTCGTCAGATAGACGGTGTCGCCCGGCGCAATGTCATAGACGGTATCTGTCCCGTCCGGGTTGCGCAGGAGCTGCTTGCCGTGCCCGCGCAGCACGTAGAAGATCTCATCGCTGTCGTCATGGACATGCGGGTCGTGAATGAGCTGATCCATACGGACGATGGCCGTGACGCCGAATTTGCGTGCGGCGGCAGAATCCGCCGTGGCCAGGAAGCAGAGATAGCCGCCCCACTCGCGGAGCTGAAAGCGGTCTTCCGCCTGTGAAAACAGATACTGCATCCGTCCCGCTCCTGTCAGTCCGCCTGCATGCAGAACAGGCGCAGCGGCGCGTCAGACATATTTTCGACGGAACATGCCTCGCCTTTGGTAAAGAACGCCAGCGCATGGGTCGGAAGCACCTCGCCGTTGACCTTGCCTTCGCCGGAAATGGCAAACACAAAGCCCTCTTTGCGCGTCATGGGAATCTGCACAGTCTGGCCGGGCGCGACCGCCAGGCTTTCGCCGTTCACGGTGCTGCTGCCGCATGTGGCCGGCGTGAGGATGTTCTGCATCGTGCTGCACGCGCCGGGCAGAAAACCCTTGACATGCACATCGGACTGGCCGTCGCAGAAATAGTTGATGATGAACAGCTCGAGATCGTCCGTTTTTGAGAGGTTGTCCGTACGGTGGACGCGGTTTTTCGCAATATAGAGCAGATCGTCCGGATGGAGGTCGTAGCGGATCTCCGTACCGTCTTCTTCCTGGAACAGCTGGCTACCCTCGCCGTTCAGGACCAGAATGATCTCGTCGCAGTCATCGTGCGTGTGGGTGGAATGCGTCAGTCCCTGTCCCATACGGAGCACGGCCGTCACGCCGAGCAGCTTGCTCTGCGCGCTGTCCTCCGTGGCGAGGAAGCACATTCTGCCGCCCCAGGGGCGCACCTCAAATTTCTGATCTTCTGTGTAAAATACCTTCATCGTCTCGCTCCTTTTTCAGTTTTTCCGCTCAGCGATTTTCTGCTTCCAGCTCCGGGGCCCAGCGTTCAAAATCCGGGTGCTTGCCGGACCAGCCCACCTGCGGCAGCGTCGCCAGGCGGGAGAAATCTTCTTCGGAGAGTGTAAAGTCGAAAACGTCCAGATTTTCCAGCATCCGCGCCCGGGACGAGGATTTCGGCAGCGGCAGCACGCCGCTTTGCAGCGCGAAGCGGATGCACAGCTGCGCCGGACTTTTGCCGTAGCGCGCGCCCATCTCCCGCAGCAGCGGCAGACGCAGCAGCCTGCCGCGCCCGATCGGACTCCATCCCTCCAGCACGATGCCGTTTTTGCGGCAGAACTCCGTCACATAGGGCTGTGTATAGCCGGGATGGAACTCAATTTCATTGACCATCGGTCGGATATTGGCCGATGCGAACAGATTCAGCAGATGGTGCGGCAGAAAATTCGACACGCCGATGGCGCGCAGGACGCCTTCGTCATACAGCCGCTCCATGGCGCGCCATGTGTCGCGGTCAAGCTGCCGCCAGGCGTCGCTGTGCCGCTCCTCCGCAGGCCAGTGGATCAGGCAGAGGTCAAGATAGTCGGTTTTCAGGCGGCGCATGGACTGCTCCGCGTGATACAGCAGGCGGTCGTAGCCCAAATCATTCTGTGGAACCTTGGACGCCAGAAACAGCCTCTCTCGCGGCACATCGGACGCCTCGACCGCCGCGCCGAGCATCTCTTCATTGCGGTAGAGCACCGCCGTATCGAAACTGCGGTAGCCGCAGCGCAACGCCTCTTCCAGTACAGACTGTCCCAACTCATCGGTCGCATGATACGTGCCGAAACCGATCATCGGAATGCGGACACCGTTGGAAAGCACAGCATCATTCACAAATATCACGGTCCTTTTTGGCAATGTTTGTTCCATTTCAGGATAACATATTCCTTCGGAATTGCAAATATTGAAAATAATTGCAGGGATGCCGCGGCAAAGTCCTGTGCAGGGCGCACAAGCGCTGGAAAAAACTGTGCAGAAGCGGAAGATTCTGAAAAAATATGCACTATTGACAATTCTCGCAGCAGGCATATAAAATGGTAACAATATCTTTATGAGAGGTGCTGCTCTATGAACCGTCCCCGTATCGCGGTAATGGGTACGTTTGACACCAAAGCGGAGGAATATCAGTACATCATCGACCGGATCGGCCAGCTTGGCGCGGATGTGCTGACCATCGATGTCAGCACGCGCGACACGGCCGTGCTGCGCGGCGAATACGGCTGCCGGGAGATCGCGCAGTACGCCGGCAGCACCTACGAGCTGCTGACCAGCGGCACGCGAGCCGAATCCATGGCCATCATCATGGAGGGCGCGACGAAGCTGGTGCGCCAGCTGCTGCAGGAGGGTCGGATTCAGGGCCTTGTCAGCATCGGCGGCAGCGGCGGAACGACACTCGCCACGCACGTGATGCGCGCGCTGCCGATCGGCTTCCCGAAGGTCATTGCCACGACGCAGGCATGCAGCGACAAGCTGCCCGGCTTCATCAGCGGCAAGGACATCATCGTCATCAACTCCGTGGTCGACGTGTCCGGTCTGAACTCCATCATTTCGCACGTCTATGACGAGGCGGCAGGTGCCGTGGTCGGCGCGGCGCTGGCCTATACGCCGCATCCGGCGGACAAGCCCCGCATCGCCATCTCCATGTACGGCATTACGACGCCCTGCGTCGTCCACGCGGCAAAATATCTTGAAGCCCGCGGCTATGAACCGATCATCTTCCACGCCAACGGTGCCGGCGGCAAAGCCATGAAAACGCTCATCGCCGAAGGCATGTTCCAGGGCGTGCTGGATATCACCACGGCGGAGGTCGGCGCCTATGTGCTGGACGCGGAATCCTCCTCTGCCGGCGAGGATCGGCTGGACGCAGCCGTGCTGGCCGGTCTGCCGCAGGTCGTCTCGGTCGGCGGCATGGACGTCATCGGCATCCGTGTCGACCAGCTCCACACCAAATTCCAGGGGTACAAGCCCTATTCCCACAACGATAAACCGGACATGATCCGCACCAGGCCGGAAGACGGCATCCGCATCGGCCAGTTCATGTGCCGGCATCTGAACAACAGCATCGCGCCCTGCGCGATCTATCTGCCCATCCGCAGCCTCTCCTCGCTGGACGCCGCGGGCGGCCAGACCTGCGACGACGAGGCGCGCCGGCTGCTCTACGAATCCATCAGCCAGAATGCCGGCCCAGCGGTCGATGTGGTGGAGATGGACTGTGACATCAATGACCCGGCCTTCGCCGAGGCCATGGCCGAGAGGCTGTGCCGCATGCTGGAGGCAAAAAAATAAGCCTGTCGGCGGAAGACTGCAATCAAAAACAGGAGGGGAGCGCCATGAGCTATCGGCCGCAATACTATGATTCGAATATCTACATGCAGTCCACGAACCTGATTTTGAAGGCGGCAGACCTCTATTATAATCAGGGTATGCGGCAGCAGGAGATTTCCGAGCAGCTTGAGATCTCCGTCTCCACTGTCTCGCGGCTGCTGAAAAAGGCAAAGGAGCAGGAGATCGTTCGCTTCACCATCGACCAGAAATATCTGGAATGCCTGACGCTGGAGGAAGCGCTCTGCCGGCGCTATGGCCTGCGCGAGGTCATCGTTGCGCCGATCCCGGCCGAGAGCACGGAGCTGCGGCTGGAAGAAAAGAAGAAGATCGTCGCGCTCGAGGGCGCACGCTATTTACAGCGCGTCGTGAGTGACCACGACGTCATCGGCGTGGCCTACGGCGAGACGGTCTGGTACGTCTACAACTACCTCAATCCCTGTCAGCGTCACGATTCGCAGTTCGTCACGCTGCACGGCGTGCTGGAGCACGAGACGAATCGCCTGGACGGTTCCTGGCTGGTGCCGCGCATCGCCAAGGCGTTCGGCGGTAAATCCTATACGATCAACTGCAAGGGTCTGCAGAGCAGTCGCGAAGGTGTGCTGCGCTCGCTGAGCGAACCGGACATCTGCCGCGTGTTCGAGCAGTTCCCGAAGATCACGGTCTCCATCAGCGGCGTCGGCCTGGTCGACGTCAACGCCCGGCAGGAGACCGTCCTGCTGCGCGGCAACTTCATGTCGCCCGATGCGAAGCGGGCCGTGCAGGAGTCGGACGCCTGCTGCGACCTGATGCTACGCTTCCTCAACTCCCACGGGCAGGAGTGCGACACGCCGATGCGCTCGCGCGTCGTCGGCATTCCGCTGGAGAGCTACCGGCGGATCCCGAACAAGATCATCGTCGCCGCCGGAGCCGAAAAATGGCCCGCGGTTCTGGCGCTGCTGCGCGGACGGCTGGTCGACACGCTGATCGTCGACCAAAACCTGGCGCGCAAGGTTTATCAGGCCGATCCGGCCCAGGGAGAATCTGAACGCTGACGGTGCACCGGCAATTTTCAGATTCGCGCCGCAAACAATACGCAGACTGCAATGAGACCGCTGCGGGACTTTCCGTCAACATGCATGAAAAGCCCCGCAGCGGTTTGTATATTTATGCCTTTTTCGAGATGGCCGAACCGTCAAATTAGATAAAAGCGCGCCGGATTTCGCGCCGAAAAGGCGTGAAAAAACTTTCGATATAGACACTGCGGCGAAAAAAGTCTTATTATGGCAGCATAAATTGTGCAACCCGCGCAATGAAACATGTAAATGGAGGATGGAACAAAATGAAAAGACAAGCACTCAGATGGATCGCACTTGTTCTGGCTCTTGTGATGAGCCTGTCGCTCGCTGCCTGTTCTTCCAAGCAGGACACCGCTGCAAACGACACCACCGGCACTCCCGCAGCCGATACCGCCGCGGATACCCAGACACCCTCCGCGTCCGATGACGGCACCAACGTCATCAAAATCGGCCTGATGCTGCAGCTCTCCGGCTCCAGTCCTGCGGACAGTGAAGAACTGCTAAAAGGCTGTCAGAAAATTGCCGATATCATCAACAACGAAACCGATTATAACCTGCCCCTCGCCGCCACGGCTGGCCTGCCGAACCTGAACGGTGCGAAGATCGAGATCGTCGTCGGCGACGCCGCCACCAACGACGCGGCTATGTCCGAATGCCAGCGCCTCATCACCGAGGAAGGCGTCGCGGGCTTTGCCGGCATCCTCGGCAGCTCCGGCGTCAAGGTCTGCGCGACCGCATTCGAAAAGTACGGCATCCCCTACGTCACGAACGCCTCTTCCCCGTCCCTGACGACCTCGGGTTATGAGTACCTCGTCCGCATTTTCCCGGACGACAGCCTGTACTGCAGAAGTATGTTTGAAATGATCGACGAGATGAACAAAGAGCAGGACGCCGGCATCAAAACCATCGCCCTCTGCTCGGAAGACAGCGAATTCGGCGTGAACATCGATACCATTGAGGCCGACCTCGCCGCGGAATACGGCCTGGAGCTCGTTGAGCACATCAGCTACTCCGCCTCCGCCACCAACGTCACGAGCGAAGTTCTGAAGCTGAAGGCCGCCGACGCCGACGTCGTCATGTTCTCGTCCTACACGGCCGACGCCATCTTGTTCATGCAGACGTTCAAGGAGCAGAACTACTATCCAAAGATGCTCGTCGGTCAGCGCGGCGGCTTCAGCCGTACCGAGATGTTCCAGACCGTCCCCGAAGCCATGCAGTATGTCTACAATACCTGCGCCTGGGCCTCCGACCTCGATCAGCCCAACGTGCAGATGATGTGCGACCTCTATCAGGAAGTCACCGGCAACCCCGCACAGGAAGGCCCGATGCGCGCCATGACCGACTTCTACACGCTCTGCCTCGCCATCAATCAGGCCGGCAGCACCGATCCTGACGCCATCATGGAGCAGTACCGCGCCGGCATTGAGATCCCCGCTGACCAGAAGTGGATCCCCGTCGATGTCAAGATCGACGAAAACGGCCAGAACCTCGAGGCCAGTACCCTCGTGCTGCAGGCGTTCGACGGTGTCTACAAGACCGTCTATCCGTTCGACGTTGCAAGCACTGATTACGTCTACCCCGTCCCCGGCTGGAGCGAGCGATAATTCCGGAGGTACGCTGTGAAGTACAAAGCCTGTGAAATCCTGCTGCGCACGATCACGCGCTGCAAAAAAGACGAAAAAATTCTGATTGTGACCGACCCGAAAAGTCTCCCGGTGGCCATGGCTCTGTGGGACGACGCGGCGGAGTTCCCGAACCGGAGCATGGTCATGATGCCCATGCAGACAACGCACGGCCAGGAGCCGACGGCGCTCGTCCGGGCGGCAATGATGGAAGCCGACGTGATTTTCCGCGTGACGAGCTTCTCCATCTCAAACACAGAGGCGCGCCGCGCCGCCTGCGCCAACGGTGCACGCGACGTCAACTGCGCAGATTACGATATGCGTATGCTCTCCGAGGGGGGCCTCATCACTGACTTTGAGGCGCTGGTGCCGCTGGTCAACCGCACGGCAGAGCGCCTGCGGGGCAGCAGCATCGAGATCGCCACCCAAAATGGCAGCCACTTCACGGCCCGCATTGACGGCCGCGAACCCATCGCCGCCAATGCACTGAGCTGGAACCCCGGCGACGTATGCTTCCCGCCGGATGTGGAGTGCGCCATCGGCGCCATCAACGGCACCGGTGAGGGCGTTGTCTTCATCGACGGCAGCATCCCGCACCCGACGCTCGGTCCTATCCGTGAACCGATCCGTGTCGAATTCCGGGGCAGCAAGATTGTAGACATCTCCGGAGGTCAGGAAGCCGAAGCGCTGAAACAGCTGCTTGCAGATGCAAATGATCCGGAGCATGCTTACTTCATGGGAGAGATTGGCCTCGGAATGAACCCTGCGTGCAGTCTTAATGGTCGGATGCTGGAAGATGAGGGGTGCGCTGGAACAATTCACTTCGGCATCGGTGATGACCGAAGCTTCGGCGGCAACAACATCTGCGCGCAGCACATCGACCTGATTTTCAAGGCTCCCACCATTCGCGTGGACGGACGGCTTATCATGCAGGACGGCAAGGTTGTGGACTGAAACGCTCCGATTCCAGCAATACTCTGGAGGCGCTGCATCCGTAGCGCCTCCTCCTGAAAACCCAGGCCGGGCCTTACAGTCCGGGCCCGAACCTGACAGGGAGGACACTATGTTATTTTTACAGACATTATGGGAGGGCATCGTCAACGGCTCCATCTACGCCATGATCGCGATGGGCATCGCGCTCGTCTGGGGCGTTATGGGCATCTTGAGCTTTTCTCAGGGCGAGTTTATGATGCTCGGTATGTTCATCACCTTCTACGCCAACACCTATCTCGGCCTTGACCCGGTCGTTTGCGTGCCGATTGTCGGACTTCTGATGTTCGGCTTCGGCTGCATCGTCTACCGGACGATCATCGCCAAGGCCCTGCGCGGCCCCCGCCTTTCGCAGCGCCTCATCACCTTCGCCATCGGCATGGTGCTGACCTACGGCGCGCTGATGCTCTTCGGCGGCCAGTACCGCACGGTGCAGAACCTCGCATTCACCGGCTCGATCGATCTCGCCGGCCTGACCATCAGCCGTCAGAAGCTCGTCCCGCTCATCATTGCGCTGGTCATGGTCGCGTTCATGTACATTTTCCTCAACAAGACGATGATCGGCAAGGCCATTCAGGCCACCTCGCAGGACAAGCAGTCGGCTGAACTCGTCGGCATCGACTCGGAAACCACCTACATGGTCGCTTTCGGCCTGTCCAGCGCGCTGGCTGGCATTGCCGGCTGCGCCATCACCTACTATTTCCCGGTTTACTACACGGCCGGCGCGGCATTTCTGCTGTTCGGCTTCATCGCGGTGCTGCTTGGCGGCGTCGGCTCGACGTTCGGCGCGCTCGTCGGCGGCCTCATCATGGGCGTCACCGACACGTTCAGCGGCGTCTACCTGAATACGGCTTACAAATATCTGGCCGTCTGCGTCATCTTCATGCTGATCGTGACCTTCCGGCCCAAGGGACTTTTCGGAAAGTGAGGCGAGGAACATGAAAGAAACCCGCAAACAGAGCAGAACCTTCTGGATCGCCTTCGCCGCCTGTCTCGTGGTCGCCGCAGTGCTGCCGCTGCTGCTGACGTCCGACTTCGCCGTCAATGTGCTCGTGCTCAGCCTGATCTGGTCCATCATGGGCATCGGCTGGAACTTCATCGGCGGCTACGCCGGTCAGATCTCCAACGGCCACGCGCTGTTCTATGCCATCGGCGCCTATGCTGTGGCCTACTGCGCGCAACATTTCAACATGTCCCCGTGGCTGAGCGTCTGGATCGGCATCGCCATCTCCGTCGCCCTGGCCTTCGTGCTCGGCAAGCCGCTGCTCCGCCTGAACGGTGCCTACTTCCTGATCGCCACTATGGCCGTCGCGGAGTGCGCGCGCGTCATCCTGCTCAACTCCCCCAGCCTCGGCGGCGCGACCGGCATCATGTTCCTGGACAAGGCCCACAGCGAATGGTACACGCTGCAGTTCAAGAACAAAGACACGTTCTACTATCTGCTTCTCGGCATCACGACGCTGCTGGTGCTGCTTTCGAAATATCTGGACAAATCCAAATTCGGGTATTACCTGCGCGCAGTCAAGGCCAATGAAACGTCCGCGCAGAGCGTCGGCATCAACACGCCGAAATACAAAATTCTTGCCTACATGCTCAGCGCGGCCATCGTCAGCTTGGCCGGCAGCCTCTACGCGCCCTACGTCACCTACGTCGACCCGTATACGCTGCTCCCGCTGGATAAATCCACGATGATCTGCCTTGTGGTCGTCATGGGCGGCATCGGCACAGTGCCGGGTCCGATCCTCGGCGCGATCGTCATGACGTTCATCTCGGAATATGCCCGCGCCATCTTCGCCTCGTACAGCGGCCTGAACATGCTGACCTACGGCATTCTGGTAATCTTCATCGTGCTGTATCTGCCGGGCGGCATCATCTCGGTATTCAACAAGGAAGTGCGGCAGCTTGCCAAAGCGCGCCGCCGCGCACGGTTCGGAAAGAAGGGCGGTGACGTCTGATGGATCATATTCTCGAAATCCGGCAGGCCACGAAAAAGTTTGGCGGCCTGACTGCAAATGAAAACGTCACGTTCGACGTCGACCGCAACACCATTGTCGGCATCGTCGGCCCGAACGGCGCAGGCAAGACCACGCTGTTCAACTCCATCAGCGGCGTCCACTCGCTCACGTCCGGCAATGTGATCTTTGAGGGCCGGGACATCACCAAAATGAAGCCCTATGACATCTGCCATCTCGGCATGGGCCGCACATTCCAGATTCCGCTCTCGCTCAATGAGATGACCGTGCTGGAAAACGTGCTCGTTGCCAGCCTCGGACGCCGCAAAATGGCAAAGGCCCGCGAAACCGCGGAGGCCGTAATCGAAGAATGCGGCCTGAAGGACTTCATCGCCATGCCGGCCGGTTCACTGAACGTGCTTCAGAAAAAGCGCCTGGAAATTGCCCGCGCGCTGGCCACGGAACCGAAGCTGCTCCTCCTCGATGAGACCATGGCCGGCCTGTCCGGCATCGAGCGCCAGGACGCGACCGCGCTCATTCGCCAGATCCACGCCCGCGGCGTCACGATCCTGATGATCGAGCACGTCATGGAGATCGTCATGAACGTCTCGGACAAGGTTGTCGTGCTCAACGGCGGCAAGCTCCTGATGGAGGGCACGCCGAAAGAGGTCGCGAGCAACGAGGAGGTTATCAGCGCTTATCTGGGAGGTACGACATGGTAATTCTCAAGGCAGAACACCTGCAGTCCGGCTATCAGGGCACACCCGTGCTCCACGACATCAGCTTCGAGGTGGAAGAAGGCAAGATCGTCGCCATCCTCGGCTCCAACGGCGCCGGCAAGACCACCACGCTCCGCACGCTGACCGGCACCGTCCGCGCCACCGGCGGCCATGTCTGGTACAACGGCGAAGAGATCACCAAAACGCCGACCTACAAAATGTCTCAGATGGGCTTGCCCTCGTTCCGGAGGGTCGTCACCTGTTCAATCAGATGAGCGTCCGCGACAATCTGCTCATGGGCTCCTACCGCGTAAAGGACAAAGCGCTCGTCCAGCAGCGGCTCGAGCAGATGTACGAGATATTCCCGCGCATCCAGGAGCGTTCGAACCAGCTGGCCGGCACGCTCTCCGGCGGCGAGCAGCAGATGGTCGCCATCGCGCGCGGCATGATGTGCGGGCCGAAGTTGCTGATGCTCGACGAACCGTCGCTCGGCCTGATGCCCAAGCTCGTGGAGGAGGTATTCTCCTTCGTGCAGCGCATCAACAAGCTCGGCACGACCATTGTGATCGTGGAGCAGAACGTCAATGAAACTCTGAAATTCGCGGATTACGCCTACATTGTCTCCGAGGGTGAGATCGCCCTGCACGGCACGCCGCAGGAGCTGCTGAAAGACGACGAGATCCGCCGGATTTATCTGGGTCATTCGTAATGGAAACCTGAAGACCAACGCCTTCAAGAGTATAAGGAGGAAGCATTATGGCAAAACGTTTCACCCGTGAGGAAATCAAGCAGAGATTCCAGGCATCGATTGACGCCGGTCAGCCCATCGTCATCGCCAGCGCTGGCATCGGCATTGCCGCAAAGTTTGCAGAGCGCGGCGGTGCGGACATGATCGGCCTGTTCAACTCGAGCTATCTGGGCCTGGGCCGCGTCGAGGCGACCAGCCTGATGCCCTATGGCAACGCCAACGATATCGTCATGAGTCTCGGCGACCGCATTTTCCCTGTCGTCCAGAACACCCCGATCCTCGGCGGCATCATCGGCAGCGACCCGACCCGCGAAATGACGCCGTTCCTGAAGATCATGCAGTTCAAGGGCTTCCCGGCCGTCATCAACTTCCCCTCCCCCGGCTTTGCCTACGGCCAGCACCGCCGCAACCTCGAGCGCAACAACTACGGTGTGCAGCAGGAGCTGAAGACGCTTCGCACCGCGAAGGAGCTCGGCTTCTACACGTTCGGCCTGGCCTATGACGAGGAGATTGCCATGCAGATTGCCGCCGACAACCACGACGCGCTCGTGCTCGGCCTGGCGATGCTGGAATGGGAAAACGGCGGCGCGACGCTGGAGCAGGCCGCAGAGTACATCAACCGCGTGAGCACCAAGGTCAAGGCCGTAGCGCCCGAAATGCTAATCTTCGTGCAGGGTCTGCCCGTACAGACGCCTGAGGATACCCAGTACATCTATGACCATACCGACGCGGTCGGTTTCATCGGCATCAACAACATGGACTACGGTACAAAGCCGATCCAGGATACGGTCGCGGCGTTCAAGAGCGCCAAAATTCACGCGTAATTCGTGAGGAGGTACGGAACTATGGCAAAACAGTATACACGCGAAGAAATGAAGGCCCGTATGCAGGCGCAGATCGACGCCGGCTCCCCGATCGTCATCACCGGCGCCGGTACCGGCATCTCGGCGAAGTTTGCCGAGCGCGGCGGCGCGGACATGATCGGCATCTATAACTCCGGCTTCTTCCGCATGGACGGCAAGGGCTCCACGGGCGGCCTGATGCCCTATGCAAACGGCAACGACCTGCTGCTCGAGCTGACGCACCGCGTCTTTCCGATCGTGCAGGAAGTCCCCATGATAGCCGGCATCTGCGGCAGCGACCCCACACGCGAGATGGAACCGTTCCTGCAGGAGCTGAAGTTCTGGGGCTTCTCTGCCATCATGAACTATCCGACCATCGGCGGCTGGCGCGGCAAGCTGCGCGCAGACATCGAGGCCATGGATCTCGGCGTGCGCAAGGAGACCGAGACGCTCGTGCTCGCCAAGAAGCTCGGCTTCTACACCATCGCCTATGCCTATGACGAAGAGGCCGCTATCATGGCCGCTGAGGCGGACGTGGACATCATCATCTGCCACCTCGGCATGACCGTCGGCGGTTCCACCGGTTCGAACCTGAGCGGCGTGCAGGCGCTCTACGACGCCAGCAGCACCGGCAAGAAGGCCCCGCTGGACGAGGCCGTGGACTTCGTCAACGACCTGATCGGAAAGATCCGCGAGATCAACAAAAACTGCCTCTGCTTTGCGCACGGCGGTCCGATCTCCACGCCGGAGGACACCCAGTACATCTACGACCACACCGAGTCGGTCGGCTTCCTCGGCGCTTCCAGCGCAGAGCGTATCCCGATCGAGGGTCCGCTGGAGGACGCTGTCCGTCAGTTCAAGTCCGCAAAGCTCCATAAGAAGAACGCCTGAGCGGTGTGAAAAAACTCCCGATAGAACGAAAATATTTTCCTTTTTTACAACTCTGCCTTCTCCATGCTAGAATAGGCACAGAAAAAAGAAAAACAAATAAGGAGTGACCCAAAATGTTTGTAGATCCCATTATCATGCAGTTCCCCGAAAACCTGGATTCGGAAAATTTCGTCATCGCCACCTATTATTGTGCCACCAAGCCCACCACCAACATGGTGAAGTTTGCTGCGGCTCTCGCCATCGAGCAGACCTGCGGCACCTGGCTGAAGGTTCCCGGCGAAACGCCTGAGGTCCGCGAACGCGCCATCGGCCGCGTTGTCGGCGTCTACGAAGCGCCCTCCTATCAGATCGGCATCCCGGCCGACGTGACCGAGCGTCACTTCATCGTCCGCATTGCCTATCCGTGGCACAACTTCGGCGCACAGTTCTCGATGATGCTCTCTACCGTCATCGGCAACATCTCATCTTCCGGCAAGGTCAAGCTGATCGATCTGGAGTTCCCGAAGTCCTTCCTCGCCGAGATGAAGGGTCCGAAGTTCGGCGTTCCCGGCATCCGCGAGCTGCTCGGCGTCTATGACCGCCCGCTGCTGAACAACATGATCAAGCCCTGCATCGGCCTCACCCCGGACAAGACCGCAGAGCTGGCCTACGAGGCTGCCGTCGGCGGCGTCGACGTCATCAAGGACGATGAGCTCGTCTGCGATCCTCCCTTCTGCCGCCTCGAAGACCGCGTCAAGGCCGTCATGGAAGCGATCAAACGCGCCGACGAGGTCAAGGGTGAGAAGACGCTCTATGCCTTCAACATCACCGCACCTGCCATGCAGATGCGTGACAATGCCTACCGTGCGATCGACGCCGGCGCCAACGCGCTGATGGTCAACTTCGCCTCCTGCGGTCTGGACACCACCCGCATGATCACCGAAGATCCCAACATTAACGTCCCGATCCTGGCGCACAGCGACTACACCGGCGCACAGTACGAGAGTGAATGGTCCGGCCTGTCCGCCACGCTCATCGGCGCGAAGCTGCCGCGTCTGGCCGGCCTTGACATGGTCATCGGCCTGACGCCGTACGGCAAGTTCCCGATGATGATGGACACCTTCGTCAACATGGGCATCCAGATGCTGGCGCCGCTCGGCCACATCAAGCCCGTCTTCCCGATGCCCGGCGGCGGCACGACGCAGGGTCACATTGAGGACGTCATCCACAAGTTCGGCAAGGATGTGATGATCGCCGCCGGCGGCGCGATCCACGGCCATCCGATGGGCCCGGCTGCCGGTGCCCGCGCATTCCGTCAGGGCATCGACGCCGTCTGCGCCGGTAAGTCTCTGGAAGAGGCCGGCACGGAATACGAAGAGCTCGGCGTCGCGCTCAAGCTCTGGGGCATCTACTCCGAGGCTAAGCACGGCATCTTTGATCTGAAGGGCTGAGATACAAACCGACAGCCTGCGCCGTCCAACGGCGCAGGCTGTTTTGAACCGCTAGGAGGAACCGCTATGATCCGCCATGTCTATCTCATTCGTCTGAAAGACCGCAGCCGTGCGCAGGAGTGTGCGGAAAAGATCCGCTCGCTGCGGCAGCACATTCCGGAGTTGCACCGCGTCGAGGTCGGTCTGGACTTTGTTGGCGCACCCGCATCCTATGACCTGATCGAGATCTGCGAGTTTCTGACGCAGCACGATTTTGAGGTCTTCACAGATCACCCCTACCACGCCGAGATCCGGAAGTACATCGCCGCCGTCAAGCAGGACGCCGTCAAGGTGGACTATCTTGTTCCGGAAGACGTATAAGGAGACACACCATGTTTGATTATCACGTACATACAAGCTTCTCTGCCGACAGCCAGGAGCCGGTCGAATCCTACCTGAATGAGCTGCAAGCGCGCGGCATCACGGAATTCTGCGTCACCGAGCATATGGCTGTCAACTTCCACCGCGGCAACTGGATGGTCGATCTCGACGCCTATGTGCCGAAGATCCGCGCGCTTCAGGCCGCGGGCTACCCGGTCAAACTCGGCATCGAAGCAGACGTCAACTGCGCCGCCTGCGATGTGGAAGAACTCGTCACGCAGCTCAGCCGCTACCCGCTGGACTTCGTCCTCGTCAGCTCGCACTGCTTCATGGGCAGCGACCCGTATCAGGAGGACATGTTCCAGAACCGGGACGCCATCGCAGTCTGCCGCTCGTATCTGCAGGATCTCTACACCTGCCTGCGACGCATCGATCCGGCGCTGTTCTCCGCACTGGCACATCTGGATTACCTGGCCAAGGGCTTCGGCGCGACCTATCTGCCCGGCGGCCTATTCCGCTATGAATACGCCCCCGACGAACTGGACGCCGTCATGCGCTACGCCATCGAGCACGGCCGCTGCATCGAGATCAACACCTCCTGCCCGCAGTCGCTCCGTGGCGACAACGCGCCGGTGCTCGGCTGGTTGCGGCGCTATCGCGAGCTCGGCGGCGAGTTCGTCACCCTGGGTTCCGACGCACACCAGGTTCGCCGCTTCGGTGAAAATCTCGACCTGGCCAAGGCCCGTGCAAAGCAGGCCGGCATCCGCTACATCGCGGCCTATACCGCCATGCAGCCCGAGCTCCACCCGATCGACGATTGATTTTCCCGCCATTATCCAAAAGAAACTCCCGGCAAACCCTAATCTCATTAGGGTGTATCTGAAAACGCCCAATGTGACCGGCAGCGAGATACACCCTAAGATAAACCTTCCCCTAAAAACAGTCTCTGGGAGTTGTGCCCCCTCACAGGGGTAACAACTGTTTCACCTCATAGGTATACAATGTGTCATAAGGTCAATGCCATTCTTGCAAAGCAGTCTGCGCTGGAGAAAAAACTGCAGGAGCAGGAAGAAACAAAATCGTAATCAGCCGAAACACGAAGTCCCGGTAAACCATCGTCTGATGGCTTGCCGGGACTTTTTCTGCACAGAATTTACTTGTATTTTATGCGGTGTTGGAAGAAATACTCAAGTAGGAGATAAGCAAAAACGATGCGTCACAGCCTGTTGAGTTTTTCCTCCAGTTCAGCCGCGATGCGCTGCCGTTCTTCCTCGCTTTCTGCGCGTGCATACGGTTCCAGCGCGGCGTCCCGCTTTTGCTCCGCGTCGCGCGTCCATGCCTCAAACTCGGCCTTGGTCATATCCTTCCGCATCGTGCGCGCGTAGTATTTCTTGTATGCCCGCTGCTGCACCTGCCAGACTTCATTGTTCGCAACTTTGTCCTTAAAGCTGCTGGCCGCGCCGATCTCCCGGCAGGTTTTACCTGGGTCTTCCGGCGCAGGACCGGCGCAATAGGCAAAGGTCGCGCCCGGCGCCTGCAAAAACCAGCGCCCGCAGTTGGCGCAGCGCTTCGGCACAAATCCCTTTTGCAGTCCTTTCATGAACTCCACATAAACGAAATCCAGCAGCCGGTCAAAGTACATTTTTTCGACCAGCTCCGCCTCGCGCCCAGTGCCACGGATGCAGAATTGCGCGTTTACCTTCGGCGCGTCCACCTTCGAATCTGCGCCAAGGCTGACGCCGCTGACGAACGGCTCCAAACCTTTTTTCTCGATCTGTTGGGCCAGAGAAGTTTTTCTCTGACCCTTTTTCTTTTCAAACGGCTTGCCCGCAAAAATGCCGTCCAGGAACCACACATAGCGCTCCTGAATCAATCGGATGGCGTCCAGCTGCTCCTGCATGAACCTCGGCAATGTATCATCCCGCATCACATATTCGCAGAACGCTTCCTGCGCTTCGCCCACAAATAATTCACGCACATCCATGCTTGCAAACAGCTGAACATCATCCCAATACAGGCGGTAAAGCGGCAAAGACGCAAATCCATTCGCCACAGCCTGAAACGCCCGCGCTGCCTGCTCCGCATTGTTTTCTGCAACGGCCTTCCGATATTGATCCAATGATTCCTGAAGCGGCGCAGCATCAAGGTTCAGAATTTCTGTCAGCACAGCGCCGTAGGGCTGCATCGTCGGATGGGATTCGACCCAATAGCCGGAAGAGCCGAACTCCACCTTCGTATTGGTGCGCGGCCGATGAAAATCCAATAAATCTTTCCCTAAAACGCCCATGTGCGTGCGCCTCCTTTGTAGAGAATGTATTTTTGCCAGTGTAGTGTATGTGCTTAAATGATACATTACCTATTGTGAAATGTCAATGGTTGTGCTATCATCTGACTGCAGATTTGTAGATAATGTATCTATAACAAATAAAATCGAAAGGAAGTGAAAAAATGACCAAACTGGAAACCATCACAGCGGAAGATCTGCAAAACAGGACATACGAACCGACGCACTTTCTGGTAGATGAGCTTATTCCAGAGGACTTACACATCCTCGCGGGTGCGCCGAAAATCGGCAAATCGTGGCTGGCATTATGGCTCTGCCTGTGTATTTCGCAGGGGCAGCCGCTCTGGAATTTCGTGGTGACACAGGGTGAAGTTTGTATCTCAGCCTTGAAGATTCGTTCCAGCGGATCGAGCAGTTTTTGACGGAGCATCCAACCACAAAGCTCGTTGTCATTGATACGTTGCAGCGGGTCCGCAGTGCGGGTGGTGACAGCAATCTGTATGCGAACGATTACCAAGACGTCGGACTTTTGAAACAGCTTGCTGACCAGCATCACATCGCGATTCTCTTAATTCATCATCTGCGCAAGCTCCACGATGATGATCCGATGAACATGATCTCCGGTTCAACGGGCTTAAGCGGCGCGGCTGACTCTGCCTTTGTGCTGCAAAAGAACGCGCGAAGCGCCAACGCCGCATCCCTGCATTGCACCGGCCGTGACATTCCGGATCGCACGTTAAAACTGGAATTCGGTGAGGAAGATCACGTCTGGAAACTGCTTGAGGACAGCAAAACTCGCAGCGGTGCTTCTAGGATTTCAACGCTTCAGATTGAAAATCTTCTCTCTGAACTTCTGCAAAAAGAGCCAGAGATCAGCGTCCCTGCGAAAGCACTGTTGGAAAAGATCGACCCTGTCGGAAGCGAGGGCTGGACGCCAAACAGCTTCTCGCATCAAATCCGAAAAAGCGTTGATACTCTAAGGAAAAACGGCATTTTAGTCTCGTTTCCGAAAGAGCAACGGAGAACGGCTGATCTGCCTGAAAAGGGTCGATGGTGCCGATTTTCCCACTGTGGAAAAAAATCGAACGCCCGAGCCCTATGCCCAGACCCTGCGGGTGCCGCAAAGCCCCACGTTGCGCCGACGTGCGGGCAACGCGGGGAAAACGCGAAACGCCCCGTGGTGGGCCAAATCTGGATTCTGCTGTGCAGGAGTTTTCCAAGATCAACACATCTCTGCGGGAGTTGCAGGAGGGAGGTGCGGCGAAATCGCAATCGTCCATTTCGTAAACTACAAGAAAGGCACACAAACACGCGGCTGCATGAAAAGTGTCATGCGATATGTGTCGCAGACGAGCAAAACCCTCTGGGATGGTCAGCAGCTCGTCAGCGGCATTGGCTGCCAGCCGGAAACCGCGTTCGATGAATTCCTCAGTACGAAGCTGCTGCACCACAAAGACGGCGGCGTGATGTTTTATCACATGGTGCAGAGCTTCCCGAAGGGCGCAGGCATCGACCCGCGCACAGCGCACGAAGCGGCACGCAGGCTTGCCGGATACTTCGAGGGCTGTGAAATCCTTGTCTGCACCCACACCGACCGCGAACACATTCACTCGCACTGCATCATCAACAGTGTCAATTTTGAAACCGGCAAGAAAATTCACATGGCCGATGAGCAGATTCAGGCGCTGCGCGCCCGCAACGATGCGATCTGCGAGGAACTCGGACTTCCGAAATTTCAGAAGGACGAACAGCAGAAATCAAGTGGGATGTCCAACGCGGAATACTACCCTGCGGCGAAGGGCGAGAGCTGGAAGCTGGAGCTCATGCGCGTGATCGACGAATGTATGCGGTATGCAGGCAACCGCGAGGAATTTCTGGCGCTGCTCCGCGCCGAAGGATATGCGGCGAATTGGTCACCAACGCGGAAAAATATCACTTACACCACACCGGACGGCCGCAAATGCCGCGACAGCAAGCTACACATGATGAAATATCGGAAAGAAAACATGGAGGCAGAATTTGGATACAGAACGGAGAATGACAACACAAGAAATGTTGACGCAGCACAAAAAGCTGATGGACGAGGCGCAACGGCTGGAACCCAGCGTGATGGTGACGGAGCGGAACTGGAACGCGATGCTCAAAATGCAGCACAATCTGTTTCAGCAGCAGATGCAGCTGGACACAGACCTGAAAAAACTTCTGACGAGGGAGGACGCACAGGAATCCCTGATCAAGATGCAGACGAGCGCAGAAAAATTCGAGAAACAGGCTGGGAGCCTGAACGAGAAGTATTCTTCCGGCTGCAAAACGCTGACCGAGAGTACGAAGAACGCCCTGACCACAATCCTGAACGATACGAAGAATCAGCTTTCGGATATGGAGCAGACGGCACAGAAGAAGATCATCACCTGCGCGTGGATTTCGATTACGGCAGTGATCTTGTGCGCGGCGCTGTGCGCCTTGGCCGTGCTGTGGAGCAGATGACGGACGATGCACCGACACGTGACGGAACGACTATGCTGCTGCACATCGACAGCAAGCGCCGCAAGAAGCTCCGGCAAAAGAAAACCGCCCTCGGTCATGCCGAGGACGATCATGAAGATTGGACAATGGAACAGCATCTATAAAAGCAGCCTCCATGTAAGCAAAAGGCAGAAAGGCCTATGAAAAGGATTGGGAGATTTACCGAGACACTGGTATTCTCGGCGGATATATGCCGGAGTGTGCAAAACTTCGGCAAACAGAGGATGGCGATGTCGCAACTGTTTTCCGGGACACAACAACTTGTATGGAAGAAGACTGCATCACAAAACAGCGCGAGATGCTGATCGGCAGCAAACGGTTCTGTATCACGTCTGTATTTCCGGCAGAGCCGTCTGCGACGGCAACGGACAAGCTGCTCGCATACATTGATGCGGAACTGAAAAAAGAAGCGCACAGCGCGTGAGGTTCTCATAGACTTGTGCCAGCCGGTGCGGTATACTTGCCTTACCGTACCGGCTTGCCCCACAGAAAAGGAGGTTACAATGGCAAGCCAAAAACAACAATACACCATTCTCTACGGGCGGCTCAGTCAGGAGGACGAGCGTGCCGGGGAGTCAAACAGCATCCAGCATCAGCGGGATCTGTTAGAAAAATACGCGCAGGACAAAGGCTTTGAAAACACGCTCTTTCTTGCGGACGATGGGTATTCCGGAACGAATTTTGAGCGGCCGAGCTGGAAAAAGATCGTGGAAATGATCGAAGCCGGTGAGGTTTCCACCCTGATCGTAAAGGATGCCTCCCGGCTGGGGCGTGAGTACTTGCAGGTCGGCTACTACATGGAGATCTATTTCCCGCAAAAGAATGTGCGGTTCATCGCAGTAAACGACGGCGTGGATTCTGCGGTCGAGAGCAGCAACGATTTTAACCCTATCCGCAACTGGGCAAACGAGCTGCACGCAAAGGACACGAGCCGGAAGGTTCGCGCCGTGAAAAAGCTGCAGGCTGAACGCGGCGAATGGCTCGGAGGCCGTCCACCCTATGGGTACCGAAAATCCGAAACTACGGAAAACCATCTCGAGCCTGACCCAGAAGCGGCAGAGGTCGTGCAGCAGATTTTCACCCTCTGTGCTGCCGGGAAAGGTCCGAGTCAGATCGCGCGGATTCTGACGGAACGGAATATTCTGACACCTGCAAATTACTACTTTCAGAAGGCCGGAAAAACGCACAAGGGGTGCGATGCGCTGCATCCATGCACATGGTCTGGTACAACGGTCAGTGATATCCTCAAAAATGTCATGTATCTGGGCCATACGGTTGGACTGCGGCGGACGACTATTTCTTACAAGAATAAAACGCGGATCGACCGGCCGGAAAGCGAACAGTGTCTGGTAAAAAACACGCACCAGCCGCTCATCACGCAGGAGCAGTGGGAGATCGTGCAGGAGGTGCGGCAGCACAAAAAGCGCACGGCAAAGCACATGGATGAACCGAACATCTTTTCCGGATTGGTATTCTGTGCAGATTGCGGAAAGCCAATGGTGCTGCATCGTGCCACGACCATGAAAAAGCTGGAGTACAATTTCAAGTGCTATACCTACGGCAAGAAAGGAAAAACTGCCTGCAGCGCGCACCACATCCGGGAATGTGATCTCACGCAGATCGTTCTGGATGATCTCCGTCGGGTCACACATTTCGCCCGAATGAAGGAGCGGCAATTCGCGGCGCACATCAACCAGAAAAACAGCGCAGAACTGTGGCAGGAGATGAACCGTGTCCTCCGTGAATTGGACGCAATGAAAAAGCGAAGCGCAGAGCTGTCCAAGCTGTTCAAACGGCTCTATGAGGACAATGTTCTCGGGCGCGTGACCGACGAGCAGTACCGGATGCTCTCTGGCGATTACACGGACGAGCAGCGTATGCTGGAGGAACAGATTCCGCAGAAAGAACAGCGCCTTGCGCAGCTTCAGGCGCGTGAAGCGAATGTAGATTCTTTCATTGAAAAGGCAAAACAGTATACAACGATTGACACGTTGACGCCGGAACTGCTGCGGCTGTTCATTCAGCGCATCGAGGTCGGTGAACGGGAAACAAAATACTCCCGCAATTCCAGCCAGTCTATCCGCATCATTTACCGGGACATCGGCACAGATGGACAGCGCCATGCAGCCAGACGAGAAACAGCCGAAGCTGCTCCCGCCGCTCAGTGAGATCATTCTATTCCCAGCATAAGGAAGCAAAAAGGAATGAGGGAGCGGACAATTCCGCTCCCTCGCGGGGGTGACAGTTTGTGTCCCTGTAAAGGGAAATAGAACGGCTTCCGGGTTTTTTTGCGCCCATTTTTTGAAGTTGGAAAAAAAGATATCAGTAAGCGTCAAATAGTCCTGAACCGGCGGCATCAGAAATGTCGCCGGCTTTGCATACCGTCTGCGCGGCTGGCAGCCATGGCAGGCAGTCTTCCGGCTGGCTGCCGCGCGTGGCGGTCAAAAGATATTCCAGATAGCTTGCCGGGTTCAGCCGTTGATCTTTGCGGTCTCAACCAGAGAATA
>VOFH01000261.1_pt1 | contig 24298 bp, 21 predicted proteins | sample 5384091 | NCBI WGS metagenome assembly VOFH01 (sample SAMN12384727, study PRJNA508395) | human gut metagenome | isolation source: healthy gut G | host: Homo sapiens
GAAACAGCGTGAAGAACTGTATGCGAAAACTGATTTTACAGATGAAGATGGCTTGAAAGTTTCTGAATTGGAAGAGAAGTTTGCCGAACTGGATGGTTGGAATGCCGAGAGTGATGCTGCTTCTTTGTTGAGCGGATTGGGCATAAAGGAAGACAAGCACTATATGTTGATGGGGGAACTGAGCGGTAAGGAAAAGGTGCGTGTCATGTTGGCGCAGGCACTTTACGGTAATCCTGATAACTTGTTGTTGGATGAACCTACCAATGATTTGGATATGGATACGGTGACTTGGCTGGAGGAATATCTTTCTAATTTCGAGCACACGGTGTTGGTGGTAAGTCATGACCGTCACTTTTTGGACTCTGTTTGTACTCATACTGTAGATATTGATTTCGGTAAAGTGAATATGTTTGCCGGTAACTATAGCTTCTGGTATGAATCAAGTCAGTTGGCACTTCGCCAGCAGCAGAACCAGAAGGCTAAAGCTGAAGAGAAGAAGAAAGAGTTGGAAGAATTTATCCGTCGTTTTAGTGCCAATGTGGCTAAGAGCAAGCAGACAACCAGCCGAAAGAAGATGTTGGAAAAACTGAATGTAGATGAAATTAAGCCGTCGTCCCGTAAATATCCCGGTATCATCTTTACTCCGGATCGTGAACCGGGTAATCAGATTTTGGAAGTATCCGGCTTGCGTGCGGAAACTGAAGACGGTATGGTATTGTTCAATGATGTGAATTTTAATGTAGAAAAAGGAGATAAGATTGTCTTTTGAGCCGTGATCCGCGTGCCATGACTGCTTTTTTTTTGAAATAATCAATGGAAATCGTACTCCGCAGGCTGGTAAATTCGCGTGGGGCGTTACTATTACTACGGCTTATTTGCCTTTGGATAATACGGATTTCTTTGAAAGTGATTTGAATTTGGTAGATTGGCTGAGCCAGTTTGGCGAAGGTAACGAAGTCTATATGAAAGGTTTCTTGGGGCGTATGTTGTTTTCCGGAGAGGAAGTATTGAAGAAAGTGAATGTGCTATTGAATAGCTGTTCGCGAACCACCAGATTGGGAATGTGCAGGATGGGACGCCCCATCATATCCACCCCTTTGATAGAAAGCAGTCCGAAATAGAACAGCAGAGATTTGAAGTTGCCCACGTCCGTCATTTCCAATGCGGAGAAATGGGTGACTATTTCAGTCACTATCTCGCCTTGCTCCGCAATCTCCTTGATGACGGAGAAATTTTCTCCCAGTCCATGGTCGAGACGGACAAGGTAGGCAAGCTTGTTAAAGTCCGTGCGGATATTGGGATCTACAATCTCTTTAGGTTTCACTCCGTGCAATATCAATGACTTCATACAGTAGAGCACCATGTCCGAGTTGAACATACAATCTGCTAATTTATTTTCACTGAAGCAATAATTGTCATAGTTAGGCTTCATCATTGTCACCGCATCGTCTACCGACATCGGAGAGCGCCTTGTTCCTTGTAATACGTCAGCATCTCGCGCAATTCCTTCTCGCTGAAACCTACAAGGTCGTTAAACCATGGGTCGGTGGTGATATTCGTTCCGATGTTGAATCCGCTTGTCACGTCATCCATTGTCACCGGGCTTACTCCCGTGATGAATAGGCGGTTGACGGCAGAGCCCATTCCCGTCGTGGCGGCTTTGATTACATTGAAAAACCTGCAGATATATCCTTCTCCATGTGTCGCTTTCCGATATAAGTCCGTGCCGTAAGTAGAAAGAATGGTATTCGTGAAATTATCGTATTCATCAATCAGGAGATAGATTTTGAGGTCTCCCTTGAGGGTGGCATACGAATTGATGGCGGATAGCAGTGCTCCCGGTTCTTCGAGCGTTTCTTCGTTCAGCACGTTCCAGATTTCCTTTCCCAAAATATGTTCGTACTTTTGCAGAAAATGTCTTAGTTTCCCGCAGCAATGCAACCGGAAAGATTCCTCCACCTCATTGATATTCGAGCTCACCTCCGAGAAATTGAATCTCATGATGAGAAACTGGTTATGTATCGGCGTAGGATGCTGCCCGATATACAGATGGCCGAACAACTCGTCGAACTGGTCGGCATACCGAACGTCATAATAAGCCTCCAGCATCGCCAGCGTCAGACTTTTCCCGAAGCGCCGGGGACGGATCAGGAACAGATAAGACGGTTGCATTTCTATCTTTTCGATAAACATCGTCTTATCCACATAATAATAGTTTTCTTTTTGGATGCGACCGAAATCCGTCAATCCGTATGGTATTTGCTTCATCATATTGCGATTCTTTTCTTTATTCATCATTCATATCGAGCAAATATACGGAAAACGGATGAATGTGACACGTTTAATGCCACTAATTTATCCGTTTATCTGTTATTTCGTGCAAAAACGACTATTTGGAGGAAAAAGCTATTTTGTGGAAAAACGACTATCCGTGGGAAAACTGCCATTTCGCGGGAAAACTACAACCCAACCCCGTCTGCACCGGGAGCTGCGGGCGTATTGAATTTTCTTTGCGCTCTTCGGCCGAATACTCCACCACCCAATATTCCGTGATATTGTTGGAGGTCTTCCGTGAGTGGAAATGGTTGTTTTCCAATACCGTGACCAGCATTTGTTTCATCTGTGCGTTGGCCTGTGTGCGCCCGTTCATGCTCAATATCGACAGCAGCTGGGAGGCAGGATACCATTTTGCTTGTATATCGTTTGGTCTGGCTGCCCGGAAATAGAAGAAAAGATTCTCCTCCAACGGATCTTTTTTGGCGGAACGCCTCATTGCGGTTGTTGAGAAACGTAATCTCCTGGTTCTCATACCAATATTGAAACCCCTGCCGGTAGAGTGCGTATGCTTGTGCATATATCCCTGATGGTTGACAGGCGTGTGATAATCTATTTCCAGCAACGTATTAAACAGGATGCGCCTGTTCTCGCCGATGTCCGGCAGACAGTGCGGATTGTTGGTGCTGGCGATGAATGATGCGCGGCGGATGAACGTATAATTTTGGATGTCGTAAACCTTCCGTTCGTTCATCACATCTTGCGTGATGAGACTTTTCAACTCCTGCATGCGTGTGGGAGAGAGTGTATCAAACTCATCCAGATTGATGAGCAGGCAGGACGACATTTGCAGGAGATGGTCTTTGTTGTCGGGACTAATCATGCCGTTGCGATAATAATCCTTCAGCTCCGGTGGGAGGAGATGGCGGACAAAAGTACTCTTGCCTTTTCCCTGTGCGCCGTGGAGCAGCATCAACTGGTGGTTTTGCGCTTCGTCGTCGATGGCACATGCCACCATTCCCACCAGCCAGCGGCGGAAGCTGTCTTCAAAAAAAGCCTGGTCTGCCGCTTTCACTGTTTTTGTCAGTTGGCCGATGTGGTCTGTTTTCCCGTCCCATGTCTGGAGTGAGGTGAAATAATGAATAAACGGGTTGAACGGCTTTGCATAGTCCGAGTCTACCAGTGCTTTCAAATTAGCTTGCGAACTGTATATCTTCTTCATCTGTGCGTTGATATAGAATGTGTTGACATCCTTTGTGCGCAATGTACTGAAAGGCGGCTGCTCTGTTTTAGGGAGATCAGGTATTATTTTCCGGAACTCGATTTGCTCTTTCACCACGTTTCTCCTGATTTCGTAGTGTTCGTCCATAAATTTGATGACCTGGCATATTCTCGGTTGTTGGCTTTCTTCTTCTGCCTGATCGGTCTTTGAGGTGTATTGGTAAGCATTGTGCAAGGGCAGTTCGAGGTCGAAGTCGGGTAGGTCGCCGAAATGACTGTGTGCCAGACTGACGGCTTCCTCTTCCGTGATATGGCGGTGGTAACACTGATTGCCGAGACAATAGAAGAAATTGTCCCGGTTGCCTATCTCGAGACGTTCTTTGCGTTTGGTGTACTCCAGCGCCTTGCGGAAGTCGAGTTGCACTTGCAGGTCGATGGGCGACGCATTCTCCTGCACGGGGAGGAGCGGGGAGCGTTTTCCCGGATTCTTGCGCTTCTTGTTTTTACATTCTTCTTCAGTGGGCAGTGTCACTTTTACGGTCAGCGGTTTTACGTTTTCCAGTCGTTCGGTAGAGAGGAAAGCGTCCGATCGGATCGTGCGACACGAAGAAATCCGCGTCCCGGGTCGCTTCCGCTGGTGTCTACTTTGGTATTGAGCAGCTTTTCATATTGGCTGCTTGCCAGGGCGTATATGCGGTGGTGGTAGCGTTCGAGGGGTGAGGAAGTCTACGGTTCCCAATGCGTTCAGTTCGGTGCGTAAGGCTTCCGCTTCATTGCCGGTAAGATAGACGAAGATCTTCAGCCCGTGCATCCGGGGGCTGACGAAGCTGCCTAGCGTGTCGGGGCAATCGTTCACTAGTTGGCGGAATTCCGGGATCTTTTCTGCCGGCATATCGTCACAGTCGAGCGTGATGATGTCCTGATACTTGTCCAGACTGTAAGCCAGCCTTTCCTTGGCGTAAGTAGCTGTGATGGTGCAGTAGGGCAGTTGCTTCTTCATGTGGTCTGCTTTTCACCGTTTCTCCTGCATCCATTGCTTCCCGGAGTCTCCGGATTCTGTCGCGATAGACATCTCCCCGGATAAATTCGGAACATTTGCCGGATACTGATACTTCCTGATACGAGTGATAATCCCCTGTATGTCGTTATTGAGATATTTTCCATTTTAATTATTGATATGAATGTAAGTCGTGTCAATATTAACACACTGCAAAGGACGGCTTTTCATGTAGAATAAAAACTGCTTTTGGTACTCAAAAGCAGTTTTTTAACAGTCGGTTCTTTTTCGTGTTAATCCTCAAGAAGCGTTCTTTTCATTCTTTGTATCTCATAATCAATCTCTTCCACGCTTAATGATTCGTCCGAATCATCCGATTTCTTGAAATCAACAGCCATAAACAACAACTCTGCAAAGTATTTGGGGCTTTTAATGTTAAAAACAGAGTCATGGTCATAACAGAGATGGACAAAGGGGAGGAGAAACTTCTTGCGGTCGCCTGGACTTACCTCTATTCTGTTGGTATACAAATTGTTGACAGTGCCAAGCATTTGCGTGATAAACGGGGATACTTGGGGAAATTCTCCCTTTTCGAGTGTTACAGCCTGTTTGTTCTGGTAAACGAAGCCTTCGGAAAAAATGTCTTTTTCTCATGATTTTAAGTGTTATTTGATTAGTGTTAAAAAATGTTGGTCTAAAAAGACGCAAAGGTACATTTTATTTTGTTCCTATCGTTTTCTTATACTTTTTATTCTCTTTATATATTTTATTTGATGGAAAAAGCGTGTAATTGAGGTGGAACCCCTCCACCTCAATTACACGCTTTTTCTATATAAAAAGAATATTCTCTCGCGCCTGCGCACGTGTACATTATTAAATAAGAAAACTAACAGCATTCAATAAGAAAACACACAGCCTGTTTGTCCTCAAGATACCATGTATTACACCGCGTCCCATCATAATATCGACAGGGCACGGTTGCAGGGCTGGCATTATAAAACAGATATCGGACAGAATACTCCCATAACCGCTTTTGTTTTCATTATAGCTAATCTTGATTTCATTATAGCTAATCTCGATTTCATTATAGCTAATCTCGATTTCATTATAGCTAATTTTATTTTCGTTATAGCTAATCAGCACTTGCCCTAAAGAGATTCATGGCTCATCAAGATACCTCACGATGAGCCGCACCTGCCTTGCACTATAAGCATGATCGTTTTTTCCTTCTCCACCGCTATACATAGCGTCATATAATTCCTTGTTATTTCTGATCCACTCCCTCATTTTTCGCATGGCATACACCAACGGTACATACGGATTATATAAATGTGCCAGTCCGACTTCAAATACGGACGTATGACAAACGGCTCCTCTGCTATCTCTTCTTTTTCTGCTTTTCATATCTTCGGAAAATTAATTTTATCGTATTCCAAATATACGGAAAATCTCCCGCTTGTCCAAGTATATAAGTAAAATAAAATCAATCAGAATAGAAAGTAAATACATTCTGAAAGAAAGTAAGACAAACTAGGTCAAAGTAAGACAAAGTACGTCATTTCATCCCCTTATAATACACTACCTTTGAGGTATCGAAAGAAAAAGAAACAGAGCTCGTTCCTCTCTTCCGATATTGATTGCGGCAACCGCAATCTGTAATATTTATTTTTCAATTATTAATTCTCAATTTTTAATTTATCATGGCAATACCATTTAAAAGAATGGGTCGTAAAGACCCGCGAAAAATTGACGGGGTGCTGAAGTACCACCCCCAACTGGTGACGATGGGACAAAGTGTAGACCTGGATAAACTTGCTTACACGATGAAAGAGAAAAGTTCCCTGTCGCTGGGTGACATTCAGAGTGTGCTGACTAATCTCGTAGAAGCGATGCGTACGGCGCTGTTCGACGGTAAATCCGTCAATATCCATGATTTTGGTGTATTCAGCCTTTCCGCTACCACGCGGGAGTGGACACGAAAGATGAGTGTACGATGAAGAACATCAAGACGGTGAACATTAATTTCCGTCCTTCGAGCAGTGTCCGTCCTAATCTGACGTCTACCCGTGCCGGTGAGAAAATCGAGTTCCTGGATCTCGACGCGCCCAAGAAAAAAGAAAACCGATGGTGAAGATCCCGGTGATGAAGGTGGCGGAGACTCCGGTGGAGGTAGTGGTGAAGCTCCGGATCCGGCAGCTTAATTCGTAGCGTGCAGATAATGTTTACAACTGATAAGAAAAATAGTGGCACTATGATGAGAAAGATTGATTTGATCGTGATCCACTGTTCCGCCACCCGTGCCGACCGTTCTCTCACCCCGGATGACTTGGAGATGCAACACCGTCGGCGTGGATTTAACGGAACAGGTTATCACTACTACATCCGCAAGGATGGAACAGTGCACCTCACCCGACCGATTGAACGTATCGGTGCGCACGTGAAAGGATTCAATTCGAACAGTGTCGGTATCTGCTACGAAGGCGGTTTGGATGGCCACGGTTGTCCGGCAGACACGCGGACACCGGAACAACGGGCGGCACTCCGCTTACTGGTACATCAATTATTTGAGACTTTCCCCGGTAGCCGGGTGTGCGGTCACCGGGATTTAAGTCCCGACCGCAACGGAAACGGGGAGATTGAACCGGAAGAATGGATCAAGGCGTGTCCGTGTTTTGAGGTGAAAGCGGAGTTTTGAACTCCTGATGAGTAAAAGCTTAGTTCTCAATAGGATAACGAGAAAATGAGGTAGGAAGGTTTTCAGGAAGTAACAGGGTATTGAAAGTAACTAATCATTAAACGTAATTGGTTACTGAAATCAGTCAATTATTAATAGAGTATGGAAAGGAGGTGTGTAAGGTTATGGCAGTTAAAAATCCCTTTGGGATGTGATTCTGAAAGTAGTCATCGCAGTGGCGTCAGCAGTAGCGGGCGTATTGGGCGGTAATGCGATGAATCTGTAAAGATACAGAGGGTTAGTTCATTTGAAGAGAGGGTGTATAAGTTTTCTATTTCACCCTCTCTATTTTTTTATTACTCATAAGATAAATCATATAAAAAATGAGAAAGAAGAATTTTATAGAACAAATGTTGTGTTTGCTCCTGCTGTTAGGCACAGGCACACATATATATGCGCAAAACAGTTCCGGATTTATTCCGACCGATTTTCAAGGGTACTATTTTTCACCGCAGAATCTCGGGTTTTCTACACCGCAAACAGCAGAATTCGTACAATATGGCAACACTAGTGTGAACTACTACAACGGGTTGCTTGATCTGGATATCCCATTGTTCGATTACAAAGATACGGCTTTTGAGTTGAACATGTCTATCAAGTATATTTCCGATGGTTTCAAACCGGGGCGGCGTCCTTCGGTAGTAGGTAATAACTGGATACTGAACGTGGGTGGCACTATTACAAGAAATGTAGTGGGAAATCCTGATGATGTTCGCCAGGAGCAGAAAAGCGGTCTGTTGGCTGCTATTCGCGACGGAAAGTTTAAGCAGTACAGTAAAGCGGATCTATTCAAACTGAATATTCCCCATGCTACTAAAAACCGTCCTTATCCGGAAACTGAATATGATATGGCTCCAGATATCTTCGATTTTAATTTCGGGCGGCATAAAGGACGCTTTATTATCGACAATAATGGAAATGCAAAATGTATATCAGGAGGCGGATATAGGATAGATTTAAGCGAAATGTCTGTTCAGGATTATAGTACCACAAATGCTCCTAAACGCTCTGTCATCAAGATCACGACACCGGATGGCTATCTTTACTATTTTGGAGGAGACGTCTCATGTTTAGAATACAGCATACCCAATAATCCCGGTAGATTAAGAAGCAGACCGGTACAGATTACTTCCTGGTACCTAAGTTCTATCCAGGATGAGACAAAAAATAATGGTATATCCTTTTCATACCAAAGTTGTCTGCAAAAAAATAAGTATCACTTATTTATGAATTCTAATGTAACCGGAACAAGATGGATAAATTATAAACCTGATAAGAATGGATATACTAAACCAGCAGAAATGATAGGTATAAACGATAAAGATACAGATCATTTCTTGATGGAAGATAAAGTGTATACCCTATTTTGAAGACAATTAGCACTGGAAGTGTGCTTGTGAATTTTATTACCGAGACTTTCCCTGTTAATTTTTTCGGTGATTCGGATGGGAATGATTTAATCTATCTCTCAAGTATAACAATGACAAAAGCCCCCAAGTTATAAAATCATGCAAATTTGATTATGAAACATCAGGGCGCTACTTCTTTCTGAAAAAATGTGACCTTGCATGATCACAGTGAGGGCCCTGCTATTTACTCTTTTGACTATAATATGAGTAATGATTTACCGGATCCGTTGACTACAAACGTCGATCATTGGGGCTTCTGGAATGGTGGCTATGAAAAAATAGACAATGCCAATACGTTTTTCTATGATGGGAATTTTGAACAAAGAAAGGCTGTCAACACAGGTGTTTCTAGCTGTACAATGCTGAATACGATCACTTATCCCACCAAAGGGGAAGAAAAGATTGATTATGAATACAACCGTTACCGGCATTACCTGACCAAAAGAACTGATTCTTTTTGCTTGGGATACCAATATGGCAACTTATGATGCTCCGTTGGGTGGGGTACGTGTGAAACATCTGACATTGCATGACCCTGTTACAAAAAAAGACAGGCAACGTTCGTTCAACTACCTTGACCCTACGACAGGAATGGAAAGTGGAAGAACCCATGAACTGCCACGCTATCGTATGCCTATAGAAGATATGGTATACAGTTATAACTATTATGATTATATGGAAACCAAAAATCTGAATGTTTACTCAATCAGCAGTAACTGTATGGGGCGATTCAATAATATATCCGAATATCCGATAGGTTATAGTTATGTCACTGAGACTTTTGACGACGGAAGTTTTTGTCGTTATCATTTCTCTTCATTGGCAGATATCCCTGATAATGCGGAGTTTGGGCAAGCTGTCACTAGAACACCGGACAATTTGAACAGAAGAAGTTTCGGCTTTTATCAGGTATTAGATAAGGCTCTGAACTATGCTCCTAACGATCTGGCAGCCTTCAGGGGAAAACTACTGTTTAAGACGACCTATAACAATCGCTATCATAAAGTAGCAGAGGAAGAGTATCATTATAACGTAGAAAAATAAAACTGCCGATTATGAAGTTTCGATAGATACTGGTACTGGAGCTATTCTGGCGAGTAAAATATTTACTGTCCCTTGTTTGTTGATTCAGGAAAAACTGACAGATGAAAACGGAGTGTCAATTCTTCATAATTATGAATATAATGCAAATGGATTTGTTGTCACACAAAAGAAACTGTCAATAGTAATGGGGATCATGTGTATTTAAAGTATGTGCATCCGGGAGAATCATCTAATCTCCCATCAACTATATATTATGACAATTTAATCCGGTTAAATAGAATAGAGGAACCGGTCGCCATTATAAAGTACTTGAAGAAGTCACAAGATGAAAAACGGAAAATAATAGATTTTATATATCTCTATTATGAGCCAACGAGTAGTGCAGGTATTCAAAAAGAACTTTGCGGGGCAGTAGCCTCCTAAAAAAGATTACCTGAAAATATGGATCTGACAAGCTATTTAACCGATAGCTTGACGTCTTTTATTGAAGCTTATGACAACTATGATAAATATGGAAATCTTATTACGCTAAGAAACTTTCATAATGATATTACAATTTATCTATGGTCATATTACGGTAAATATCCGATAGCTGAAATAAAAGGAAGTACTTATAATGAAGTAAAGTCTGCCTTAAAAAGAAAACCGGAAAGTCTTTCAGAAGAGAGTGAACCTAATATTAAGAATATAGAACAACTACGCAGACTTCTGCCGCATGCCCAGATAACAATCTATGATTATAAGCAGCAGATTGGTATGAAATATACTTCTCAACCTGATGGAAAAACTTTTTTTCCAGTATGACCTTCAAGGGCGTCTGAAGAAAAGGTTTAGAAGAGGAGAAAAGGAGACATTCAATTGATGGAATATAACAGATATCATTATTCTAAATAAAAGATAATTATGAAAAGGCATTTAATATTTTTTCTTATTCTTGTTTTGCGCATTAATGGCGGTGGATGGTCGTAATAATCCACAGTTGGTTGATAAAAGGATGCATTTTGCAGATATTTATAAAGAGCCGGAAATCGCTCATTTTAGTGATGTTCCTCGTTATATATTCTACGAAGGTGAGCTTCATAATTACGTTATCTATACTTTTACCATACAGGACAGGTCCACTTTATTTATGGCTAATATGATGGGGACTGACACGGATTATACCTCGTTCCGTCTCAATTATAGACCATTAAACTCTACCGGTAGATTCAGAAAGAGAAGTTATAGTAGTGATAGTCACAAAGTAAAGGAGGTACTTAGTAATCAGGATAAATTTAATTTTACTTTTGACGAAGACCTTACACAAGTACATCTTCACTCTCCTGTATTGTATGAAGTCTTAGAACCTGGCGAATATGAGCTTTATAGTGTAGCGTCAGAGGATACGAAAAACCTACCAAGAGGCTTGAAACCAACATTTATTTATCTCCGGTGGGAGTAAATGAATATACATCTGTTGATATAGGACATTTTACGAGGAATTTTTCTCAAGAAATAAGACTCGGAACTTTTAGCGGTGGAGATGTATATTGTAAATTTAGTTTGGATAGTATCAATATGATAAGTGTAGTTCCTTTGGACACTATAGGTGTAAATCCCATTCTAAAAATGGAAACTCTTTATCGATCGTTGGTTAGTAGCAATGAATATCCACTAAATGAGAACTCTTTACCGCAAATTAAAGATTTCAGATGTGGTGTAGGTGATTTTTTATATTCATGCTTACTATCCGGATTCTGCATATCGGAAACCTAAACTACGTGTAACAGGTATTGTTGATAATGCGGGAATTGATTGGGAACACCCTTTGGAGGTCGGAAGTTTTTCGGATAGCCTGGATTATAGCACTTTCTATTATCCATATATGTTTGTTCCTTCGGGATCTTCTTCAAGGCCTTGTGTATATCATCGTTTCACAATAAAAGATACGATGGATATATCCATCATATCAGAAGAGTATCTGAACAATATCACCTTATACGATTCTACCCGTCATCTAGTTAGGAAAGAGGAGAAAGATGATTACTTGACAAGTCTTGATGTATTTGGGTTATCTCCGGGTACTTACTTTTTGTAACAGAAGGAGGAAATGGTACTATTGTTATAAAAGTGAAAGGGAAAAAAGTCTGTTCAACAATTGTCGGATATAAAGAATTATGTGTCAACAGAGAAAAGTATAATTAACACTCCTTTTTGCTTCCGATTTGCAGGGACCGTTGAGCGCCACTCGTGAAATAGATTATCTTGATCCATTCGGCAGGACAGAACAGACAATACAATACGGTATAACTCCTGCATTAAACAGCCTGGTGAACAGAAAGGAGTACGATAGGATGTATCGTGATAGTTGTTCATGGCTTCCGGCTGTTTGTCCCGGTTCGGGCGACTATGTTTCATCATCCGATTTCAGAAAGCATATTCTTGAATTGTATAATGATGAGTATGCTTTTGTGAAAACTCTGTATGACGGTTCACCCCTGAACCGATTGACAGAGAAATACAATCCTGGAAAAGACTGGCATACTACGGGGCATAGTGAAAAGGTTTCTTATCAGACAAATTCAGGAACATCACAGATTCGACTATTTGAGGTGAACGGAGAAAAAAGATAATCCCGTTCTGTCGCAAAAAGGATTTTATGCAACCGGAGAATTGGTAGTGGAAAAAAAAAAGATGAAGCAGGGCTTCCTACACTTACCTATACCAATAAATTGGAACAAACCATTGTATCACGTACCATCAGTGGTGCAGATACGCTGGATACTTATCAAGTATATGATGATTTCGGGAATCTAGCTTTTGTTCTTCCACCGATGGCAGTCAGCAGTTTACAGACGCTTGGGCAGAAAGATGCATTAGATCTTTATGCCTATCAATATCCTATGATGAGCTCAACCATTATAGAGGTAAGAAACTTCCTGGTGCGGAATGGATAGACATGTATTTCGACAAGGACGGAAAATTATTGAGAAGTCGAGATGGGGAGATGCGCAAAGGAACGAATGGAAATGTACTTTTTATGATAAGTTGAGAAGAGAAGTAGTGACTGGCATTTATAAAGGTATGATGTCATACAGCAGCTCTGCATCTGTTGAGTTTGCTCCGGATAAGCCAAACAACCATTATGGTTATCTTTTTTTAGCAGTTATTTAAAAATGGACAGCCTGAATATCCAAAAGGTGGCATATTATGATACCTATCAATATAAAAAGGCTAATTTTACTTCATTGCAGCAATGGATTATATAGATAGCAATGATTATGGACATCGATTTGGAGACGACTCTGAACAACTGAACTGCAAGAATTTGCAGACTGGAGTGATGACACGGGTTATCGGTACAGATCAAATGCTTTGTACCAGTACCTATTATGATTATTTTCAACGTCCGGTGCAAGTACGTAGCACGGATATAAATGGTAAGGTGCACGTTCAGAACATGGCGTATGATTTCTGCGACCACATTACAGCATCCAATGACAAAGTAGAAAATATCTCACTTGTCCAAACTAAAACTTATGACCATGCCGGACGTCTGTTGACAGAAGCTCGTTTGGTGAATGACTTGGTATCTGATACTCTTAGGTATAATTATGATGAGTTGGGACACATCGCCAATGTCAAAAGAGTGAACGGGAACCATTCACTAACCTCAACCAACCGTTATAACTTACGTGGCTGGCTGACTTCTATCGAAAGTCCGTTATTTTCCCAGAAACTATATTATACAGATGGCATCGGCACACCTTGTTATAACGGAAATATCAGTAGTATGACCTGGAAAACCAGTGCGAACCTGGATATTCGTGGTTATCGTTTTGAATACGATCTGTTATCCCGGCTAAAAAATGCTACTTACGGTGAGGGTGAAGATCTCTCTCTGAATGTCAACCGCTTCAATGAGCAAATAACGGGTTACGACAAAAATGGTAATATCTTGGGATTGAAACGATATGGACAAACTTCTGCCAATGGTTACGGATTAGTAGATAATCTGTCCGTCACCTTGAGTGGCAACCAACTGAAAAGGGTTGATGATTCTGTTTCGGGTTCCGCTTTTGGTGATAATTTTAATTTTAAAGACGGAGTAAAAAACAGAATACAGAGTACTTTTATGACGCCAATGGTAATTTATCGAAAGATTTGAATAAAAAGATAATCAATATTCAATATAATTACCTAAATTTACCGGACCGTATAGAGTTCGAAGATGGCAGCTCTATTTCTTACCTTTATGATGCAGCGGGCACAAAACACCGTGTTGTACATAGTATCGCAGGAAATACAACTACTACCGATTATTGCGGTAATGTGATCTATGAAAATGGGACTCCCAAGACTTTATTGACAGATGCCGGATTCGTATCTTTGAATGATAATAAGTATCATTATTACTTACAGGATCATCAGGGTAACAATCGGGTAGTGGTATCGCAGGATGGAGCAGTGGAAGAAGTGAATCATTATTATCCGTTTGGCGGTATCTTTGCTTCAACTTCCTCTGTTCAGCCTTACAAGTACAATGGGAAAGAACTGGATAGAAAAGGCGGACTGGATTGGTATGATTATGGAGCGCGTATGTATGATGCAGCGTTGGGTAGATGGCATGTGGTGGATCCGATGGCGGATAAGGATTATAGTTGGAGCGTGTATGTTTATTGTCAGAACAATACAATTAAATATATTGACCCAGATGGAAAGCAAGTAATACCTGTTCCAATGCCTTATGCACCTCTTCCATTCTATTCTCCGATAACGTATCCTCAAAGTTATAATTTGCCTTCGGATCAACAAATAATGAGACATGCATCAGGAAAGTTTGCAGAAGTTGGACAAATAATAACAGATACTCCTAGGATGTCTTATGCTTTTGGTACTCTTTTTATACTATCAAGCGAAGAATGCTATTAGTCGGAATATGAGCATCAGCGAAATAGAGAAAGGAAAAGCAAAGAGGAACTGGATAGGAATCAGGCGAATGTCGCAAAAAAGCATTGATACTAATGTATCGGGGATGATGCCTAATGGAGACCCGGCTCCGAAAAATAGACCCTAATGATAAAAGGAGAATAATCAAAGTTGGGAGAAAAGTAATAATAGGTCTAGCTGTAGATAGAGCATGTATGGAACTAACAAATCCTGATCCCACTCAAGATGCTTATGAAACTCATACAAATCAAGTTGAAGGTAAAAAAGAGTATTCGACAGATTATGTAGGGAATATTTATAATTGGATAAAAGAATTATTTAAATAAAAATGATATATGGGAGATATTTTTATACTGATATTTAAGAAGATTACTATTCTCAATAGTATTTTAATGATAGTTCATTGTTTATTCCATCCTGATTTTGGAGAATTTGACTATATGTATATGGTTGTAATATTGTTGCTAATATCGTGGATAGCATGGCTGATAGGTAAGGTGTTAAACTTATTGATAAGTAATAAAGAGCGAAAAGAAAAGAATACTAAAATAAATAATATTGTTGATTTTTTTTTATTTGAAATTTAGACAGGATATAGATATGACATATGCCGTTTTCTTTGCAATATATCTAGTTTTCTATAGGCACGAAAAAGCAATAGCTTATTTAATATTACTTCTGTTTGGACTATACCTTGGAAAAAAAAAATAGCAATAAGAGCTAACCGATATATAGTAGATCAAGCAAATAAAAAAAATACTCTTAAAAACTTCAATATTATACCCCTTGATGTGAATAGCCAAGGTATGGTGAATTCACGTCGAGGGATATAAGCTACAAGATGGTATGTAATAAATGAACTAATTTTATCAAATAACTTATTACTATATGAGATATCTATTTATAGCAATATATAAAAAATCACTTCTGTGGTTCAGTTTTATGGTGATCCCCTATTGTATTTTTTTTCTTCTTTTTTATTTGAATATCCTACTCTAATATTTATTTTTAGGGTAATACTTGCAATTGCATTAGCTATTATAGTAATAGGTGGAATGATGAGTTATCTATTTCCTTATATAGAGATTCCCAAACGGTCATTGAAGGGGAAAGGTTTAATTCGGGCACTATATTTAAAATCTGATAGAATAATAACACAAGCATATTGTTGGTTTCTTGTGGTATATATAGCTTTTTCTATTGAATATAAGTCTACATTATACAATTATTTGTTATTGTTTTTAATAGGATTATTTCTTGGATATAAGATAACAATAAGATCAAATAAATACTCTTTGGATGAAGCTAGCAGAAGGAAGCAAGCCAGTAAGGAAGAATCTCATACTCGCTAAGAGGACAAGAAATTAAAAATAAATAGTATGTTTAGAGTAATGCTGCAACAGGCACCCAATCAAAAATAAACGAAGAACATAATGCTTATGATATACTTGAACCTATTAAAAATAAATTAGATGACGTCTTTTGGAAGAGTTGGTAAATATCTTATGTATATACAAAAAATGCTGTATATTCTATGTCTTATAAAAATACTATTCTCGTTGTTTTTCTATGAGTACGAGTCTTCTTTCATGAAGAATATAACTTTTACTTTACCATTATTATTAGCACAGATTGTTATACCTATTATTAAAGGATATAAAATGAAAAATTCTAAACTTAGATATTATTTATGTTATTATTCTCACTTATGCTTTGTATTACCCTGACATAAGTTAACTAATAATTAATTTATATCAGGGTAATTTTTTTTTTATTTTTTATAAACCAACTTATATGAAAACAATACTAATACTATTTGTTTCTTTTTTTTATCAGTTTTAATAATTGTTTATCTCAAACTGTCCCTGATGAACGTGATAAACGGGAATATAAGGAGATAATAAGTTTATATCCAAAATCTCTTGTATCTCATTTTCCCAGAAAAATAGATGACAAGAAGATCGGACTTATGGCGTTGACATTTCCACGTGGTAAGTATTTAAGCTATATTCATTTGGCAATATCTTACGAAGATTCGGATATTGAAAACTAAAGAAAAAGTGACTCTAGAGGCAAAAGAGGTATATCATATTAAAGATTCCTGTTTAATGGTTATTCCTTATAATTATGATACTTTTGAGATAGTTACATTAGATTCAATACAAAATTGTGAATCTATTGATGTATTACCCATTCCTAATTTTCGTCTTTGGGAGAGCAAGTTTCCTTCCGACTTCTATGATAATGCCGTCCTGTATGTTCTAAATGCAGAAAAAGGTCGCTTTTTTGAAAAAAGATCATCTTTCTAGATCAGGTATTGGCTTACCTGAAAGATGGTTGCATGGCTATACTAAAGGGCTTACTTTTTATAAGAACTATGTGGTTTATTGGCTTGAAGTTTGGTAATTCTTATATTTTTAAAGCTTAGAATCTTCCTCTGGTGCAAAATAATCATAATAGAGTAGTTTGCATCAGGGGAACTTTCTTATAAGCCAACTTACTCGATTCCGTTTTTAGATATGAAAACGTAGTTAAATAGAGTATAGAGTCTTTCTATGACGCCAATGGTAATTTATCGAAAGATTTGAATAAAAAGATTGCTGGTATTCAATATAATTACCTAAATTTACCGGACCGTATAGAGTTCGAAGATGGCAGCTCTATTTCTTACCTTTATGATGCAGCAGGCACCAAACTACGTGTTGTTCATAGTATCGCAGGAAATACAACTACTACCGATTATTGCGGTAATGTGATCTATGAAAATGGGACTCCTAAGACTTTATTGACAGATGCCGGATTCGTATCTTTGAATGATAATAAGTATCATTATTACTTACAGGATCATCAGGGTAACAATCGGGTAGTGGTATCGCAGGATGGAGCAGTGGAAGAAGTGAATCATTATTATCCGTTTGGCGGTATCTTTGCTTCAACTTCCTCTGTTCAGCCTTACAAGTACAATGGGAAAGAACTGGATAGAAAAGGCGGACTGGATTGGTATGATTATGGAGCGAGAATGTATGATGCGGCATTGGGAATATGGCATGTGATGGATCCATCAAGTGAAAAGTATTATGGAGTAAGTCCATATAATTATTGTGCGAATAATCCTGTAAAGTATATTGATCCAGATGGTAAAGATTGGTATAAAGTTCAAAATGAAGAAGGAATTTGGAAATATTCCTATAGCGCAGATATTCACTGCAGAAAGATTTAAATAAAGTAGTGAGAAATGGAATGTATTTAGGAGTTACACATACGGAAAATAATATTTATTATAGTTTATTCGGAAGTAAAAAAGTGGCAGACTCTTTTGAGGGTGCTGTGTATCAGAAGATTGATAATGCAATTTTGACATCTGCTATTGCAGAGAAAAAAGTGAATAATTCTTTTGGAGGAGAAGATACTGGAAATCCAACTACAGACTTCTCTATTGAAGGAATAAACTCAAAAGAATCTAGATATTTAGGTCTTGATACACATAGAAATGAATATAATATAGAGTATGAAGGAAGTAGTAGTGGATTGTATAATGTCTTAGGTGGTAAAGGAGCAATGAAAGGGTATATGGAAAATTGGGTTGGAGACAGAGATATGCCGAAAGATATTGAGGTTGGCAGAATGGGCAAAAAGCTTACCATATTAGATTTATGAATAAAAAGGGGGTTGATATACTTCATCTAAAATATTCTAAGTCTGCAGCCAATACATTAGTTGATAAATATAACCGATTGTTTTTTAATAGAGAAAAATGAAAAGATTTTTAGTTTATGCAATTACAGGACTTTTTCTAGTTATATATAGCTGCAAAAGTCTGCCTTCAGAAGGTGGTAATTCTATTGACTATGACTTTAAGTTTGACTTATATAGTCATGTAAAATGGTATTATCGCGCCAACTTGAAATATCCATCTGTCGAGGAATTGAAGAATTTTTGTTGGAAAATGATAGATGATGCTAATGATAACACATTCTCATCATTTAGTGATTTTGAAAAGTCTATTAATAAAAAAAAAGAACAGGACGCGAAGATTTGTTGCAATATTTATCCATGCATAAGGATGATATTTCATTTGAAATAAAGAACGAATCAATGGATGTTTTTTGGAAAGGTAAAAATGGATGAAGTTTAAATTTGATTTATGTGAAATGATAAAAAGAAAAGTTCTCTTTTTACTTATTTTTATAATTCTTCGGGTTATTGCAGTAAAGATTTTGATTACGAAGAAGAATTTTATATCATAAGAAAAGAAATACGTGATAAATATGTAACAGATACTATGCAGCGGAGTAAATTCCAACCCTGCCTTTTAAGATATGATAGAGACAGAGGATATCAGCTATATTCTCCATCAAAAGCAGAATAAAAACAAAGTATCTATCTGAATAAACTAGGTTGTGCTTTAGATACTTTTCTTCTAAATAGAGATATTCAAATGATCCAATTTGTAACAAATTTGCCAGAAGATTATTTTTTTCTAAAGAATAGTTGATATAGAATATTTATCTTGTTTTACCCTGACATAAGTTGGCTAATCATCAATTTATATCAGGGTAATTTCTTTTTATTGGTGATAACTTTACTTACTTAGCCCAGTTTAGGTAAAGAAGGAATAAATAGTGTGTGTAGTGCTATTATGATGCAACGACAATTTATCGAAAGATTTAAATAAAAAGATAATCAATATTCAATATAATTACCTAAATTTACCGAACCGTATAGAGTTCGAAGATGGCAGCTCTATTTCTTACCTTTATGATGCACAGGCACTAAACTACGTGTTGTTCATAGTATCGCAGGAAATACAACTACTACCGATTATTGCGGTAATGTGATCTATGAAAATGGAACTCCTCTTCCTCTGCCATTCTATTATCCTTTGACGAACACACAATCTTATAGATTGCCTTCAGATCAACAGATAATGAGATATACATCAGGGAAATTCGCGGAATTAGGGCAGATTATAAATAATGCTCCTAAAATGTCTTATGCCTTTGGAACTCTTTTTATTTTATCAGGCAAAGAATGCGATTAGTCCTGAATATGAGCATCAAAGAAAAAGAGACAGGAGGAATAAAGAAGGATTGGACCGGAATCAGGCGAATGTGGCGGAAAGTATTGATACTAACGTGTCGGGGGTGATGCCTAATGGTGATCCGGCTCCGAAAAGAAATCCAAAAGATGGAGGAAAGAAAACAATGGTAGGCATGATTCTTGGGGTTATAGGAACATTCTCGAAGGAAACATTAGACGTTACCAACCCTGACCCGTCACAAGATTCCTATGAAGTCTATACGAAAAAGTAGAAAAAAAGAAATATATGGTCCAACTATATGGGAGGAGTATTTTGATTGGAAAATAAACTTTTAATTTATAAATATATGAGATATCTTTTAATAGCAATATATGAAAAAAACAGCTTTGTTAGGTAGTATAATCCTAATTGCCTATCGTATCTTCTTGCCTTATATATATAAGATTCCTTATCTGTCATCCAGTGTACAGATAATATTCTTAATTTTTTGGGCGATTACATTAATAGGCGGAATGATGAGTTATTTATTTCCCTATATACGGACTCCTAAACGACCATTGAAAGCAGAAGGAATCATTCGGACATTTTATTTGAAATCAGATAAAATAATAATGCAAGTCTATTGTTATGTGTTTGGAGCGTATGCAATTTTTTATTTAGATCGGGTATCTGTATTATTTGATTATCTAATGTGACTTTTACTGGGAATGTTTCTCGGATATAAGATAGCAGTGAGAGCGAATAAATACTCATTGGATGAAACTAGCAAAAAGAAGCAAGTCAGTAAGAAAGAATCTCATACTCGCTAAGATAATTTTATCCCCTGATATGAATAACCAAGCGGTTTAATTCATATCAGGGATTTTTTATTTCTTATAAACCAACTTACTCGGAACTCCTCCCCGAAAAAATTATCACCCAGCGTCGTAATCTTATCTCCGGTAGCCACTACATAGCGAAGATTGTCGCATCCCATAACGCTCCGAACTCGATAGCCGTCACACTGGCCGGCAGCTCCAACGTGCCGCAAAGGCGACCGCAGTTGCTAAATACCCGCTGTCCGATAGATTTCAGATTATGAGGTAATTTCATATTCAACAGATACTTCTTCTGTGCGAAAGTGAAGTCGGGGATAGCCGTTGCGTTCGTTCTGGAAATATCGACAGAGACGAGATTCGGCATATAGTCGCGGATTAGTTTGAAGTCGGCGTTATCCAGTTTCCCCTCGATGGTCAGGAAGTTGATGTCTCTGGTTGTAATCCGGCTTTCAGAATCTTCTTCCAGTTTGCCCATGGCGCCCACTTGCAGGGTTGCTTCTACCGGTTCACCCTCGATGAAAGCGAAGTTCTGCCATCTGTCCTTATTACGGTAAGAATCGCTGCTGCCTAGAGGTACGAAGATTGCGGTAACGCTGTCCGCCAACGCTTCCGGCAACAGATTGGGGGCTGTCTTTTTGCGAATCTGACAGATTCTCAAGTTTTCGCAACCTTTGAAGGCTGCATCCTCTATGTTTTTGGTTTTTTCCGAAAGTATTATCTTTCTCCAACGTGGCTTTTTGCCTTTGGTTACTCCGTCTACAACATTTGAGAATGCGTATGCGGGAATGAAATTCGGCATATAAATGTAGAATTTCCCGTTGGGATAAGTGCCCGCCTTGCCGCTGTACATCTTAATCTCGGCATTTGAGATGTCCAATACTTTTAGACTGGCGAATTCGTCACGCAGATGTCGGAAGTCTTCTGCATTCAGCTTGCCGGTCAGGGTGAGATGGGTGACGGTGTTGGCTTCCTCCTCCGTCATCATGGAAATAAGTGTGCCGGGTTTGCTTACATAATAGGTTTTACTCACTTGTGCTACTGCTCCTAAAGCGTTGGTTGCCAATAAAAAGCTTATCAATAGTAGTTTAATTTTCATAATCATGCGAATTTGTTCTGACAAATATAGGAAAAAACGAAATTATATGGTGTTTTTTTATGTTTTATATCTAATTTTGCAGGTGGATTAACAAATTGTAAAATGACGGCAGAAGATATTGTGGAGAAAAAAGAACCGAAGAGACTTCCCGTATGGGCGTGTATCCCATTGTTTATAGGAATATTTTTCATATTTATGGGATTGTACGGCACGCTGGCGAGAGGATTTTTGTCGATGGTGCTTGGAGTGGAAGCCCGTCATCCGGGATTGGTGGGGTATATTTTACTGGAAAGCAGTATGCTGCTGGCTGTTCTCACTGCCGCTGCTATCATGTTACGTTTTGAACGCTGTCCGTTCTCTGGCTTGGGGCTGTCCGTCAGAGGACATACGAAAGGGTTGTGGTACGGGTTTCTGATGGCTGTCCTGTTGTATGTGGTAGGCTTCGGTCTGTCGTTGGCTATGGGCGAAGTGGAAGTAATCGGTTTTCAGTTCAAGACTTGGGATTTGGCTGGGAGCGTGGGTGTTTTTCCTGCTTGTCGCGGTGTTTGAAGAGATTCTGATGCGTGGCTATATATTGGGACGTTTATTACATACTCGTCTGAATAAATTCCTTTCCCTGTTTATCTCGGCATCGTTATTCGCATTCCTGCATATTTTTAATCCTGAAATAAATGCCTTGCCGATGATCAACCTTTTGCTGGCAGGCATGTTGCTGGGTGCTCCTTATTTATATACGCGGAATCTTTGTTTCCCGATTTCCCTCCATCTTTTCTGGAATTGGATACAAGGTCCGGTTCTGGGCTATCAGGTGAGCGGCAACAATTTTGTATCTACTATGCTGAAACTGAATATGCCCGAAAAGAATGTGCTGAATGGCGGAGCCTTCGGTTTTGAAGGCTCGCTCATTTGCACGGTACTGATGATTCTGTTTACTGTTCTTATTATCTGGTGGGGTGAAAAAAGAACGGCGATCAGTCTTGCGGTACACCGATCATGCTAAGCTGAATCCGTTTGCGGTCGGTATCTACGTTCATCACTCTGACCATGACGTGCTGGTGGATGGAAACGATTTCCGTAGGATCGGAAATGTAACGTTCCGCCAATTGGGAGAGGTGTACAAGACCGTTCTCCTTGATACCTATATCGACGAAAGCTCCGAAATTGGTGATGTTTCCTACAATGCCCGGAAGAATCATACCTTCGCGCAAATCGGCTATGGTACGTACATTTTTGTCGAACTCAAATACTTTGATGGTTTTTCGCGGGTCGCGTCCGGGCTTTTCGAGTTCCTGCATAATATCCTGTAAGGTAGGCAGGCCGACGATGGGAGTGACGTAATTGGAGATATTGATTTTCCGGCGGAGTTCCTTGTCGGCTATCAACTCATTGACAGTGCATTTCAGATCTTTTGCCATCTGTTCCACAATATGGTAACTTTCCGGATGCACGGCCGTATTGTCGAGCGGATTCTTTGCTCCGGGAATACGGAGGAACCCGGCACACTGTTCGAAAGCTTTGGCGCCCATACGCGGAACTTTCATCAGTTCTTTGCGGGAGTTGAAGGCTCCATTCTCGGCACGATAATTGACGATATTTTGCGCCAGTTGAGGACCTAATCCGGAAATGTAAGTCAACAGATGGCTACTGGCTGTATTCAGGTTCACTCCTACGAGGTTTACGTAATTTTCTACGGTCTGGTCGAGCGCTTTCTTTAATTTCGTCTGGTCTACATCATGCTGATACTGACCGACTCCGATGGACTTGGGATCTATCTTGACTAATTCCGCCAACGGATCCATCAGACGGCGGCCGATGGAAACGGCTCCTCTGACCGTCACGTCGTAGTCCGGAAATTCGTCGCGGGCGATCTTGGAAGCCGAATAGATGGAAGCCACCCTGTTCGCTGACTCCAAATACAGGAATCTGACGATCGAATGTCTGTTGGTTGATAAAGTCCTCCGTTTCGCGGCTGGCTGTTCCGTTGCCGATGGAGATAGCTTCGATCTGGTAGGCTTCGACCATCTTACGGAGTTTCGAAGCGGCTTCACCAGTCTTGCCGACCGGAGGATGCGGATAAATGTTTTCATTATGCAGTAGATTACCTTGAGCGTCGAGACAAACAACCTTGCAACCGGTACGGAAACCGGGATCGATGGCGAGTACCCGCTTCTGTCCCAATGGGGCGGCAAGGAGTAGCTGGCGGAGGTTCTCCGTGAAGACGCGGATGGCTTCGTCGTCGGCTTTCTCTTTTGATTGTGCGGCAAATTCCGTTTCGATGGAAGGTTTAAGCAGACGTTTGTAGGCGTCGATAGCAGCCTCGCTCACTTGCTCGCTACATTCATTGTTACCACGTACGAATTGGCGTTCCAGACGTTCGATGCACGCCTCGTCGTCCGAAGTGATGGACACTTTCAGCAAACCTTCGGCCTCGGCACGGCGGATGGCCAGCAGGCGATGGGAGGTGCAGCGTTTCAAAGGTTCGGAAAAGTCGAAATAGTCTCGGTATTTGGCGGCCTCTTCTTCTTTGCCTTTAACTACTTTAGCGTTGATTTCCGCTTGGCGGCTGAATTGATTGCGGACAGCATTACGGGCACGTTCGTCTTCGTTCACTTGCTCGGCTATGATATCGCGAGCCCCTTTCAATGCGTCTTCCACGTCTTTTACCTCTCCCTTGACGAATGAGGCGGCACGGGCGCTCAGGTTGTTTTCCCTCTGTAATAGCAGTAGGGTGGCAA
>VOFH01003174.1_pt1 | contig 24282 bp, 31 predicted proteins | sample 5384091 | NCBI WGS metagenome assembly VOFH01 (sample SAMN12384727, study PRJNA508395) | human gut metagenome | isolation source: healthy gut G | host: Homo sapiens
TGCCACCTCTGCCATCCAGTATGAGAACGACGACCTGATGCGCCCCGACCTGGGCGACGACTACGGCATTGCCTGCTGCGTTTCCCCCATGCGCATCGGCAAGCAGATGCAGTTCTTCGGTGCCCGCGCCAATCTGGCCAAGGCGCTGATGTACGCCATCAACGGCGGCCGCGATGAACTGACGGGCGAACAGGTCACCGACCGTTACGAACCCATCACCAGCGAGTACCTCGATTTCGATGAGGTGATGGAAAAATTCCAGGTCACCATGCGCCACCTGGCCCGCGTGTATATGAACGCCCTGTACTGCATCCACTATATGCACGACAAATATGACTACGAGCGCATCGAAATGGCCCTGATGGACGAGGAAATGAAACGCACCACCGCCTGCGGCATCGCGGGCCTGGCGTGGTGGCCGACAGCCTGTCCGCCATCAAGTATGCCAGGGTCAAGCCCATCCGCGACGAGAACGGCATGGCCGTGGATTTTGAAATCGAAGGCGACTTCCCCAAATACGGCAACAACGACGACCGGGTGGATGAACTGGCCCAGTGGGCGGTGAGCTATTTCATGGATGCGCTGCGCCAGCAGCAGACCTACCGCCGCTCCATCGCCACGCAGTCGGTGCTGACCATCACCTCCAACGTGATCTACGGCAAGAACACCGGCTCCACACCCGACGGGCGCAAGCGCGGCGAGCCGCTGGCTCCCGGCGCCAACCCCATGCACGGCCGCGACTGCAACGGCGCCATTGCTTCGCTGTCTTCCGTGGCCAAAATCCCCTTCGAGGACGCCCAGGCCGGTATTTCCTACACGTTCACCATTGTCCCTCAGGCTCTGGGCAAGACCAGGGAAGACCAGGAGGCCAACCTGTACGCCCTGCTGGATGGCTACGCCGAAAAGGGCGGCCACCATATCAACGTGAACGTCCTCAACCGCGAAACGCTGCTTGACGCCATGGATCACCCTGAAAAATATCCCCAGCTGACCATCCGCGTGTCCGGCTACGCTGTCAACTTTATCAAACTGACCCGTGAGCAGCAGCTGGACGTGATCAGCCGCACGTTCCACGAAAAGTTCTGAGCCATGGCTCTGACAGGACGCATCCACTCACTGGAAAGCTTCGGCGCCGTGGACGGGCCAGGCGTACGCTATGTAATCTTTTTTCAGGGCTGCCCGCTGCGCTGCATCTACTGTCACAATCCGGACACCTGGCCGCTCAAAGGCGGCCGGGGAAGTCACGGTGCAGGGAGCTGGTGGAAGGCCTGCTGCCTTACCGTCCTTTCCTGCGCACCGGCGGCGTGACGCTGACCGGCGGCGAGCCGCTGCTGCAGAGCGCGTTTGTTTTTGAGCTGATCCGCGCCCTGCACGCAGAAGGGTTTCACACCGCCATCGACACCGCCGGCTCCATTCCCTGGAAACCTGCCGGGAGGCCGTGGACGAAGCGGACATGCTGCTGCTGGACATCAAAGCTCTGGAGCCAAAGCTCTGCCGCATGATCTCCGGCAGCGGCGGCGAACATGCCAAAGCTCTGCTCCAGCATTGCGAAGATACTCAAAAAACCGTCTGGCTGCGCCATGTGGTGGTGCCGGACTATACGCTCAACTACAGCAAACTGGCTGACCTGGCGGATTATCTGAAAGGATTTTCCTGCATTGAGCGGGTGGAACTGCTGCCCTTTCATCAGATGGGCAGCTACAAATGGGCTGCGGAACGCCTGCACTACGCCCTGCAGGACAAGCGCACTCCTACCGGCGAAGAAATGGACGAAGCCCGCAGGATTTTTGCCGACGCGGGGCTGAAGGTCCAGTGACGCTCTTTCCATACGACAGCAAAACGCATCGTGCTCCCATTTTCGAAAAATGGGGCACGATCTTTTTTACGCCAGATGGAACATCCATTTGACAGCACATACCCCAGCAGAGCGCAGGCGGGGAAGGTAAGCAGCCAGGCCAGAACCATCCGGCCCGCAATGCGGCGGTCCACTTTTCCGCCGCCTGCCGCGCCCGCACCCATCACCGCGCAGGTTTTGGTGTGGGTCGTGGATACCGGCAGGCCTCCTGCCGTGGCCAGCAGCAGGCACGCCACCGCCGCCGTATCCGCGGCAAAGCCCTGATAGGGCATAAGGGGCGTCATATCCTGGCCCACGGCGCGGATAATACGCCGCCCGCCCACGGCGGTGCCCGCGCCCATGACCAGCGCGCACAGCAGCGCTTCCCACAACGGCGCGCTTTCCAGCTGCGGCGGCCGTCCCGCCCGCAGAGCCTCCGCCAACAGCAGAACGCCGAGGAATTTCTGTCCATCCTGGGCGCCGTGGCAAAAGGCCATAGCTGCCGCGCCGGCGACCTGCCAGTGCCGGAACCGCTGCGCGGCCCGCTCCAGGCAGCCGCGTCCCAAAACAAACGCATCAGAACACACAGGCCGCCTCCCAGCACCAGTCCCAGGAGTACCGAAAGGAGCAGCCCCCACCATACCTTTCCCCAGGCCGCCGCATTGACGCCGCTCAGCGTCCCCTGCAGCGCCACCGCCGCGCCGGACAGCGCCGCCAGCAGCGCGTGGCTCTCGCTGGTGGGTATCCCAAACGCCCAGGCCGCCACGGCCCAGAGCACAATGCTTAACAGCGCCGCGCACAGGGCCGCCTGAGCCTGCGCCCGCCCGCTAAAATCGCCGATCTCCAGCACCGTGGCCGCCACCGCCGGACACAGCGCCGCGGAAAGAACGGCCCCCAGCAGATTGCACACTGCCGCCAGAGCAATGGCCCGGCCCATGCGCAGCGCACCGGTACCACTGCCGTGGCAATGGCGTTGGGCGCATCGGTCCAGCCGTTGACAAAAATGACCGCCAGCGTCAGCAGCACCGGCGGCGATAAGAGAATTTCCACAGCACGTCCGCCCCTTTCTCTCTACTGTACGAAGCGCACAATGCAACTATGCCACTCTTTTGCGGCCAAAAAGAGCACGAAAGCATCTGCTTTCGCGCTCCTTTCAATATGATCCGATCTCAGCCGCCTTTTTGTTTCAGCAGAGCTTCGCGCCCGCCGGAATGGCGTCGTCCACCATGATCAGGTTCAGTTTTTTTCCTCGCCTTTCTCCGTATGCACAGCGGAGAGCAGCATGCCCTGGCTTTCCAGCCCCATCATTTTCCGGGGCGGCAGGTTGACGATGGCCACCAGGGTTTTGCCCACCAGCTCTTCCGGCTCATAATACGCATGAATTCCCGAAAGGATCTGGCGATCCGTACCGGTGCCGTCATCCAGGGTGAACCGGAGCAGTTTCGCGCTCTTTTTCACCGCTTCACAGGCCTTCACTTTCACGGCCCGGAAGTCGTTTTTGCAGAAGGTGTCGAAATCCACCGGCTCGGTCAGCTGCGGTTCCAGCTCAATGGGGGGCAGGGCAGCCTTGCGGGCCTCTGCCTCGGCCTCCTCCAGCTCGGTCAGGGGCCTTCTCCATGTCGATGCGGGGGAACAGGTTCTCCCCCTTGGTCACAGCGCTGCTCTCCGCCAGCGTACCCCAGCGGGCCGCGCTGGCCCAGGTACGCCCATCTTCGGCGGCGCCGATCTGGGCAAAGAGCTTTTCGCAGCTGCCGGGGATAAACGGCATCAGCAGCACGCCGCAGATGCGGGTGACTTCCAGCAGATTATACAGCACGTGGGCCAGCCGCGCTCCGTTCTGCTCCATATTTTGGCCAGAGCCCAGGGCGCATTTTCATCGATATACTTGTTGGCCCGATCGATGACCCTGAACACTTCCGCCAGAGCAGTGTGGGCGCAAAGTGCTCCATGGCGTCTTCGTATTTCTCGCGCAGCATCAGGGCGGCGGAGATCAGCTCCACATCAAACTTGACGGGATCGCCCTCGGGGAAGTTGAACGCCAGGTTGACCTCGCTCCGGCTCCTGCGGGCATCGGCGTACAAGCCGTTGAGATACTGCTCATCCTCCGTGGCGCCGCTGCCTTCCGGCAGTGCGCCGCCAGTATTTTGTTCACCATGGCGGTGGTACGGGAGAGCAGGTTGCCCAGATCGTTGGCCAGGTCGGTGTTGATGGTCTGAATCAGCAGTTCGTTGGAGAAATTGCCGTCGGAGCCGAAGGGAAGGTGCGCAGCAGGAAAGCGCAGCGCGTCCACGCCGAACTTTTCGCTGAGCAGATAGGGGATCCACCACGTTGCCCTTTGCTCTTGCTCATTTTGCCGCCGTCCAGCAGCAGCCAGCCGTGGCCGAATACCTTTTTGGGCAGGGGCATGTCCATGCTCATCAGCATGGCGGGCCAGATGATGGAATGGAAGCGCACGATTTCCTTGCCCACAATGTGCACGTCCGCGGGCCAGTATTTTTCGCAGTCGTCGTAGCGCTCATTGAGGTAGCCCAGGGCCGTCATATAGTTGAACAGGGCGTCGATCCACACATAGACCACGTGGCCGGGGTCGAAATCCACCGGGATGCCCCAGGTGAAGCTGGTGCGGGACACACACAGATCCTCCAGGCCCGGATCAATAAAGTTGTTCACCATCTCGTTTACGCGGCTGCGGGGCTCCAGAAAATCGGTGTTGACCAGAAGATCGCGCACTCGGCCGGCGTATTTGCTCAGGCGGAAGAAATAAGCCTCCTCCTCAGCGTCAATCACATCGCGGCCGCAGTCGGGACATTTGCCGTCCACCAACTGGCTTTCTGTCCAGAAAGATTCGCAGGGCTTGCAGTATTTGCCCTTGTAGGTACCCTTATAAATATCGCCCTTGTCGTACATTTTGCGGAAGATTTTCTGAATGCTCTCCACATGGTAGTCGTCCGTGGTGCGGATGAAACGGTCGTTGGAAACGTTCATCAGCTTCCAAAGATCTTTCACGCCCCGCTGACCTTCCACAATGTGGTCCACAAATTCCTGCGGGCTGACGCCGGCCTCGCGGGCTTTGTCTTCAATTTTCTGGCCATGCTCGTCCGTTCCGGTGAGGAACATCACGTCAAAAGCCCTTCAGGCGCTTGTAGCGGGCGATGGCGTCAGTGGCCACGGTGCAGTAGGTATGGCCGATGTGCAGCTTGTCGCTGGGATAATAAATCGGCGTGGTGATATAAAACTTCTCTTTTTCCATAATTGTTTTCTCTCCTTCTCGCCGCTCCGAATGAAAGAGGGCGGAATTTCTTTGTGCCGCAAAGATAGCGCTAAAACAGTATACCATGCTTTGGTTTATTTTAACAGAGAAATGTCACATTTCCTGTCCCATCTGCCAAAAATACGGGGCAGCCGTCCTTTGGAATGCCTTTCCGGTGGACAAATTGAAATTATTTTGTTATACTTTTGTTACTATTGTAACCATTCTACTGCCTGCGGCCTTTTCTGCCGCGGCGCCGGAAAGGAAGTTTGACCGTTATGAAAAAACGTCTTTTCAGCGCTCTGTGCGCTGTTTCGCTGGTTCTGTCGCTGAGCGGAACGGCCCTGGCCTCCACTTATTCCGTCACGCTGACGGCAGAGGAGGCCGCCGGGGAAATCCCTGTACTGCTCACCATCCCCGCCATTACGCCGGCTGCCCCGGGGCAGGAGGCCGACCGCATCGTGCTCAGCGCCCCCCACCGCAGGCGCGGCGGTGGAGATCCCCATCAACGGCAAAGCCTCCGACGCCGATCTCCTGCTGGTGGACGAACAGGGCCTCTACGAAGCCGCCGAGGATACCGTGCGCGGCGAGAGCACCGTGTCCACCATGCTGCCCGGCACCCGGTCCACCGTGCTGATTCTGAAAAAGCCGCCTTTCACGGATCTCTCCCGCACCGCCTGGTATTACGGCGGCGTGGTCTATGCTTACCACAATCAGCTCATGAGCGGCGTTTCCTCCACCAAATTTTCCCCCAACAGCGCCGCCGACCGCGCCATGCTGGTCACGATCCTCCACCGCACGGCGGGCAAACCCGCCGCCGACGGCGGCGTGTCCTTTGCCGACGTGCCCGGCGGGAAATACTATTCCGCCGCCGTGTCCTGGGCAGCCGGGAGGGTATTGTCACCGGCTCCGGCAGCGGCAACTTCAACCCCACCGGAAAACTGACACGGGAACAACTCGCCGTGGTGCTGTACCGCTATGCGCAGTATGAGGGCCGGGATGTGAGCCGGCGGGCGGATCTGGGCGCTTACAAAGACGGCGCAAAGGTGTCCTCCTGGGCGAAAGACGCCATGTCCTGGGCCGTGGCCGAAGGCCTGATCACCGGCAGCAACCAGAAAAACCTCACCCCCGGCGGCTCCACCAACCGGGCGCAGCTGGCGACAATTTTAATGAGATACTGTGCCTAAAAGAAGCGCTGCCCGCTCTTTTTAGTTCACAAAGATATCCGCATGTCGTATCTTTTTTACACAGGTTTCATTCCAAATTGTATAAAATCTTAACAACAATACAAACAGGCGTAAACCGGCAGAAAAAATATCCTGTCGGTTTACGCCTGTTTTTACGATTCATTCCGCCAGATCCAGCAGACGGCGGAGCTGTTCCAGCGCAGCAGGGGAGACGGCATAATCCTTCACGCTGTCTTTGGCTGTCCAGCCTGTGTGGAAGCGCGCATTGTAACGCACGACCAGCTCTGGCAGCAGGGCGTTGACCGCTTCCAGTGTCACGGTTTCGGTGTGGAGCGTATCGTTCTCATCCGTGTAGCTCCAGGACACATAACCCAGGTTTTCCACCACTGCCAGGATCTGCGCAGCCTTACGTCTCATGTTCCAGTTGATCCAAGCGATACCCTGTTCATCCAGATGTGCGCCGCCGGGTGTATTGTTTTCAAACCGCAGCGTCCAGCCGTAAGGTTCTTCCGCCGTTTGCAATTCATTGTCGAACACGCCCACCTCATCGTTAATGCCCACTGCAGCAGCAACAATCATCAGCGCCGAGGGATTCCCCACATAGGGGTACATGCATGGTACAAAGCGCGGCTCTCCTCGCTGATTTCCAAGCCGTCGGCCCAGATCAGGGTGTCGCCCACATAGATTTCATGCAGCAGCTCTGACGGCGCACCATAGCCGTAGCTGTCGGAGGAAAAATTCAAAAAGGAAGCACGCACTTTTTTCCCCGTGAAGCGATACGTACTCTGCCCGTCCTCCACGGTTTCCTCCCAGGTTCCGCCAAGGATGCGCAGGTTTGGATCAAGGGGCGCAACGCGGATATCCACATAGCTGCCATAATCCTGCACCGTCCATTCCAGCTCATAATCCCGAAACGGCGTACCGAATACATAAGTGCGCAGAACCAGTGCCAATACAATCAGCACCACTGTACCCGCCACGGCCAGCACCACCCGGCGCACAGCTTTGCGATTCCAGGCTGCGAATGCGTCTATTACCGGCGCGTCTTTCTGGGCAACTTCCCGTTCCGCCGCGCCCATGGTCTCATACTTTTCCCGGCACGCTGGACACCCTTCCAGATGCCTCCGCACCGCTGCACTGCTCTCTTGGCCGGTCAGCCCGTCCACATAGGAGGGCAGCAGATCCTCCACAATGCCGCAGGGCAATTCATACTTCTCCATCCTGTTCCATCGCTCCTTTCAGCCGCTCCTTGGCCCGGTAAAACGTCACACGGGACCAGTTTTCTGTTTTGCCCAGCACATCGCTGATTTCCCGGAAGGACAATCCGCCGAACAGGCGCAGATACAGCACCTCCCGGGCCGGCTCCGGCAGCGTGTGAACGGCGCGCAGCAGGTCGAGATATTCCGCACGCAGGAGCACGTCATCCTCCGCCGAGGGAACGGGAAGCGTAATGTCCTCTGTCAGCGTTTCGCTCTGCCGCCTGGTTTTGCGCAGATGCTGGTACCACAGATGCTTGGCGATCTGGCAAAGCCAGACAGACAGACGGCAAGAGCCGTCGTAGCGGCCGATGGAGCGCACTGCCTGATAAAAGGTCTCCGCCGTCAGCTCTTCGGCCAGATCCGCATCCCGGCACTGGGCCAGCAGGAATTTATACACGGTTTGGGCATGGCGGCGGTAAATATCCTCCATTTCCATGGCCTCTTTCACGTTCCATCGCCCCCTTTCTACTTGTTATATCCCATCCGGATCCCTTTCGTTACAGAAACGGATCACTTTTTTTTCCTGACAGAAAAAAAACCGCCTGCGGCCGGCAGGCGGTTTCCTCCCTCATGGTTCTTTTCCCGCATCCGGTTCTCTGCCGCAGCCATGGAACCGAAGCGTTTCCAGCGGCCCAGCAGAAAATAACCGCCGCTGAGGATCACACCCACCAGCCAGGCCCCGGCGTAGCAGGCAAACATATATTGCTGGCCGAATGCGTCTGAAATCACATAGCAGAGCACCACGCGGACCACTACCACGGAAATCAGGCTGCTGATCATGGGAAACACCGCATCCCCCGCGCCGCGCATCACATTATTGAGCACAAACTGTATGGCAAACAGCGCATAAAACGGCAGCACCCACCACAGATACAGCACACCCGCGTCCACCACGGCAGGCGTCTTGGAAAAGAGCAGCATAATGGGCCGGCTCAGCGGCATCAGCACCGCCGCAATGGCAAAGCACCAGACCACCCCCATCGCCAAAGTCGCCCGCGTGCCCTGGCGCACCCGGTCCATCCGCCCGGCGCCCACGTTCTGCCCCACATAGGTGGTGGCGGCGTTGGCCAGGCTCTGCACCGGCAGAAAAGCAAAACAATCCACCTTATTGCCCACATTAAACCCGGCGGTAAAATCGGTGCCGTATAAATTCACCCGGGCCATCAAAGCCATGATGGCCGCAGCGATCAGCCCGTTCTGAATGCCCGCAGGCAGTCCAATGCGCACGATCTGCCGCAGCAGGCTCCGGTCGATGTGCAGCCCTCGCAGATGCAGATGAAATTCCGAATACATGCGGTTAATGTAGAAAATACCGAATATCCAGGAAAACCACTGGGCAATGATGGTGGCGAAAGCCACGCCCGCCACGCCCCAGCGAAATACCGCCACAAAAAGAAGGTCCAGAACAATGTTGATCCCCATGGCAATGCTCAAAAACATCAGGGGCGTTTTGCTGTTGCCCAGCCCCTGCAGGATACCCGCGTTGGTATTGTAGCCGATGCTGCCCACCAGACCCAGGCTGACAATCTGCAGATACAGCCTGGCTTCGGGGAGCGCCGCTTCCTCTACCTGCAGCAGATAAAGAATCGGATCCGTCAGGAAAAAAGCAGCCAGGGAAATCGGAATGGCTACAATCAGAAACGCAGCATAGGCCGTGTCGATGGCGGCGCGGACCCGTTCCGTCTCTCCGGCGCCGTAAAACTGAGCAATGACCACTGTGGAGCCGATGCCCAGGCCAATGAACAGCGACACAAACAAAAACACCACCGGAAAGGCGATGCCCACCGCAGCCAGCGCCGTGTCGCCGGTGAAATTGCCCACGGTCCAACTGTCCACCATATTGTAGAGCTGCTGGAGCACATTGCCCAACAGCAGCGGCGGCAGCGAAAAACAGGAAAATATGTTTGGCCGGACTGCCCTGCGTCATATCCCGCATTTTGGTGTTCGCTTCCACATACGCTCCCCCTCTCTTCTCCTTTTACTTTCCATTACCGTTACGCACTTTTATTGTATCTGGTAAAATCGTCCTGTCAAGGCATACTTGCACACAAGCGATTGTTCTGCGCGGTAAAAATATGATACACTGCTCTCACGCCCCACGTTTTCCTCCGTTTTCCCCTGCTGTGGAAAACTGTGTGCAAAAAGTGAAAAACTCACCAAACTTTCCGTTTCAAATTTTTATGATTCTCTCTATTGACACGAATTTCAAAAAATCGCCCTCTATTTTTTTACAGAAAGGATACATTGTCTATGAAACTGATCTCCTGGAACGTAAACGGCCTGCGCGCCTGTCTGGGCAAGGGCTTTCTCGATTTTTGCCGCGTCGGCGGACGCCGATGTGATCTGCCTGCAGGAAACGAAAATGCAGCCGGAGCAGGCGGACTTTGATCTGCCCGGCTACCACCGCTTCTGGAACAGCGCCGATAAAAAGGCTATTCCGGCACCGCCATTTTCACCAGGCGAGAACCGCTGCAGGTGCGCTATGATTTCGGCGAGGATCTGCACCGCCACGAGGGCCGGCTGATTACCGCCGAATACCCGGCCTTTTTTCTCGTGTGCTGCTACACCCCAACGCTCAGGACGAACTCAAACGCATCGACTACCGGATGCAGTGGGAGGACGATCTGCGGGCGTATCTTCTGGAGCTGGACCGGGAAAAACCTGTGGTGTACTGCGGCGACCTGAACGTGGCGCATGAAGAAATCGACCTGAAAAATCCCGGTCCCAATCGCGGCCGCGCCGGCTTTTTCCGACCAGGAGCGCGCCAAAATGACCACCCTGCTGCAGAGCGGTTTCTGCGATACTTTCCGCACCCTTTATCCCGACACGGTGAAATACTCCTGGTGGAGCTACCGCTTCCGCGCCCGGGAAAAGAACGCCGGCTGGCGCATTGACTATTTCCTTGTCTCCGCGCGCCTGATGGATCAGGTAGCGGACGCGCAGATTCTGAACGACGTCTACGGCAGCGACCACTGCCCGGTGGCTCTGGTGCTGAAAGACTGACGCAACCGCGCGTTGCTTTCCTTTGCCCGCGCCCTGTGCTATGATGGAAACAACCAAAACGACAACAGGAGGAAAGAGCGATGGAAACGAAAGAAATTTTGCGCCGCCTGCGCGAAGAGCACGACCTGACCCAGGAGGCTATGGCGCAGCGGCTCCACCTTTCGCGCCAAGCCGTCAGCCGCTGGGAAACCGGCGAAACACTGCCCAGCGTGGACACCCTGCAGTTGATCTCCCAGGTGTTTTCCGTATCCGTCGACACGCTGCTGGGGGCGGACGTTCCGCTACAGTGCCAGTGCTGCGGGATGCCCCTGCAGGAAGCGGAAATGCTCAGCAGCGAGCCGGACGGCACGCCGAACCGGGACTACTGCAAATGGTGCTATCACGACGGGCGGTTCGTCTACGATTCCATGGACACCCTGATCGATTTCTGCGCCCCTAGGATGGCGGCGGAGAGCGAGGGCTGGAGCGAAGAGGCTGTGCGCGCCATGATGTGCGAACAGCTGCCCCGGCTCAAACACTGGCGCACCGGGGAAGATGCAGAGTAAACTCTGTCCCTGCCCCCGCCATGGAAACTGTACGGATTTTTTCCTGCCGGGAAAACACAGCGTCCCTGATCCATTGGCAGGAGTCAGGGACCAAAAGAAGGGGCGGCATTCCACTTGCTTCTGTGGGAAATTGCGGTAAAAACTGCCGGGAAGCCTATGCTTCCCGGCAGTTTTTTTACGTTGGGATGGAGAATGGCTGCAGCAGCCGGAAGATCCCGGCCCTCAAGCCAGCCCTTTCTCCCGCAGGGTGGACTCCATAACCTTCATGGCAAATTCTTCGAACGTCCAGGTGTTGATCTCTTCGGATTTGAATCCAAGCTTGTGGAAAAAGCAACGGGGGAGAGAGTTGCACTCCAGATTCGTGGCAACACAGGATGTACAGCTCAATTCGTGTCCTCCCGCCTGCGTATCGCAGGCGTCAGCACAGCGTCTGGGATTGTTTTCGCATTCCGGATTGTCGCAGGTACAAAGCTTCATTACATCGATCATAGTAAATCTCCTCTTTCCTGTGCAGGCACACTTGGGCGCCTGCAGATATCTTGGCACCAAAGTACAAAACGAAATTGTTGCGCGCTGAGTCAAAGCTATGCTTTTCACGTTCCCCCTTTCTGTCACTGCCGCCGGGGCAGGACAATTGCCATGCGGAAAACAGGCCGGCTGCCGGGATTGCGCCGCGCTTGCCGCACGCGGCGGCAGTCTCAGCCCAGTTTTTCGAAGTCGGAAACCCCCGTGCTTGCAGATGGGGCAGATGTAATCGGGCGGAAGCTCTTCACCTTCATAAACATAGCCGCAGATCTTGCAGATCCAGCCCTTCTTGACCTCGCTCATGGCGGCGGGCAGGGGCTTGGGCTTGATGTGGGCGAAATAGTAGGCATAGGTAACGGAGGGCTCCTGGGACAGGACCTTGGCCTCGGTCACGTCGGCAATAAACAGGGGTGTGTGCCGCAGTCGATGGACTGGATCACTTTGCCGGAGAGCACCGCATTGGTGCAGCCGGTGAGGTAATACAAACCGTTGGCGCTGCGCTGCAGACCCTCGCAGCCGTCGAACTTGTCAGCGCTGCGGCCGCTCTGGAAACCAAAGCGCTTTAAAGGTATCCATGCCCACGTCCTCACTGAGGACAGACACGTTGAAACACCCGTCTTAAGAATCATGTCGTGAGTATAGTTGGCCTTGTTGACTGCAACGGTAATGCGCTTGGGCGTATCGGTCAGCTGAGAAGCAGTGTTGATGATGCAGCCGTTGTCTTTGGCGCCATCCTTGGCCGTCAGTACAAACAGGCCATAGGAGAATTTGAACATGGCATTGGGATCGACAGCTTCCACGCCGCCCGCCGCGGCCATTTCCGCAGGGCTGGTGCGCAGGATGGCACGTGCGTCAGGCTTCTTTGGCCTGTGCCGCGCAGACGCCGGGCATGGTGGCGGCGATCGATCAGGGCAATGGTACGATTCTGTACGTGGAGAGCCTTCATGTGTTCGAGGAAGTCCAGCATAACCGGATAGATGCCCAGGTTATACGTTACCGAAGCCAGTACCAAGTGGGATAGCTTAAAGGACTGGGAAATCAATTCCGAAACGTGAGTTGAAGAAACGTCGCAGATCCGGATATTGGTAACGCCCTTTTCGCAAAGTCTCGAAGCCAGGTTCTGAGCAGCGGCTTCCGTGTTGCCATACATCGAAGAGTAGGCAATGAGGACGCCTTTTTCTTCCGGTGTATACGTGCTCCAGCGCTGATATTTGTCGAGCAGATAGCCGAAGTCTTTTCTCCAGACCGGGCCATGGAGCGGGCAAATGACTTTGATTTTATCCAAGACCGTCGCTGCTTTGCCCAAGAGGTGCTGTACGTGAGGGCCGTATTTGCCGACGATGTTGGTGTACACGGTTGCATTCTCCATCCAGCAGGACATAGGAGTTGTAAGACACGCCCATGGGGATCTTGTAGACGCCCTCGAACAGAGCCAGGCGCCGGTCGTTGGCGCCGATCCAGGTCAGATCATCAGTAACTTTTCGGACACAATACATTTTCGTGCCACATCCTTTCCCATAACAAAATTATCAGCTGCATTGCTTCTCTTCTTTGCGCAGGATGAGCGGCTCCTGGCGCAAATGGATACATTTTTACATTTGCATCATATCACATAATGCGCTGTTTTTATTGCAACATTTTAGTCAAAATTTTCACGAAGAACATTCGGATGTCACGATAGTCCAATCCATTCCGCGCTGTCATTTTAAAATAAAATCAAAATAGCAACAGAGCCTGCTGAAAGGGCTGTCCGGCGTCCGTCTGCGCGCAGCAGCAGCCGCCGCAAAAAAGCGCTCCCCCTGCGCGTCGGCGCAGGGGGAGCGTTTCACTGGTTTCTTTGCCGGATACCGTTTAATCCTTCGGTCCGTTTTTCTTTTCCACCGCATGGCGGGCGCACTTGGCCAGCACTTCGGCGGTGAGTCCGTAGGCCTCCAGCACCTCGGCGGCCTTGCCGCTGCGGCCGAATACATCTTTCACGCCGTGGCGGATAACGGAACAGGGCAGTGGCCCGACAAAAAACTCCGCCACCGCGCCGCCCAGGCCGCCGATGACGCTGTGTTCTTCGCTGGTGACGATAGCGCCGGTCTCTTTGGCCGCTTTCAAAATCAGCTCCGTGTCCAGCGGTTTGACGGTGTGGATGTCCAGCACCCGGGCGTCGATGCCTTCGGCGGCGAGAAGTTCTGCCGCCTGCAGAGCCAGCTGCACCATCATACCCGTGGCCACGATGGTCACGTCCTTGCCGTCACGCAGGGTGACGCCCTTGCCCAGCTGGAAGGTATGCTTTCCGCTTTCATATTCCGTCACGGTTTTCACCGCGCTGCGGCCCAGGCGCAGATAGGCGGCGCCGTCATAATCGATCAGAGCCTGCACCGCCGCGCGCATTTCCGCGCCGTCGCAGGGATTGACCACCGTCATGCCGGGGATGACCCGCATCAGAGCCAGATCCTCCACGCACTGGTGGGTCGCGCCGTCCTCGCCCACGCTGAGTCCGCCGTGAGAGCCGACCACCTTCACATTCAGACGGGGATAGGCTACGGAGTTCCGCACCTGCTCATAGGCGCGCCCGGCGGCGAACATGGCAAAGGAACAGCTTAAAAGGCTTTTTTTGCCGCAGGCGGCAAGGCCGGCGGCAACGCCCACCATATCCCGCTTCGGCAATGCCCATATCGAGAAAATGTTCGGGGCAGGCCTTTTTGAATTCGCCGGATTTTGTCGCCCCGGCCAGATCGGCGTCCAGCACGATCAGTTCGGGATGCTCTGCACTCAGTGCCGCAATCGCCTTACCGAAGGCTTCGCGGGTTGCAATCTTTTCTGCCATGGTCACATCGCCTCCAGTTCTTTCATGCGCGCGGTCAGCTCCGCGCGGGCCTGTTCCATCTGCTCGTCATTGGGCGCTTTGCCGTGCCAGCCGGCGTCGTTTTCCATGAAGGAAACGCCCTTGCCCTTGGTGGTCTTGGCCAGAATCACCGTGGGCTTTCCCTTCACGGTTTTGGCCACATCAAAAGCCGCCGCCAGCGCCTTATAGTCGTGCCCGTCCACATGGATCACATTCCAGTTAAAGGCCGCGAACTTGGCGTCCAGAGGCTCCGAAGGCATCACGTCGGCGGTCTTGCCGTCGATCTGCAGCCCGTTTACGTCCACCACGGCGCACAAGTTGTCCAGGCGGTACTTGGCCGCCGCCATGGCGGCCTCCCACACCTGACCCTCCTCGATCTCGCCGTCTCCCAGAGCGGCGTACACACGGTAGTCCTTCCCATCCAGCTTGCCGGCGATGGCCATGCCCACGGCCGCGGAAATTCCCTGGCCCAGGCGAGCCGGTGGACATATCCACGCCCTTGACGTTCACCATGTCGGGATGGCCGGACATGTGGCCCTTGATGGAGCGGAACAGTTCCAGCTCTTCCACGGCATAATAGCCGCGCAGAGCCAGCGTGGCGTAGAGCGCCGGGGTGCAGTGCCCTTTGGAGAGCACGAAGCGATCCCGGTCGGGATCGGCAGGGTTCTGGGATCGACGCGCATGGTGTGGAAATAGAGCACCGTGAGCACGTCCAGCACGGACAGGGAGCCGCCCGGGTGTCCGGAGGCGCAGCGGTGCACCGCCTCCACAGCCAGCAGCCGCGCTTTCGCCGCAGTGATGGCCAACGTTTTTACTTCTTTGCGATCCATGATATCTTCCTTTCCTTTTCAGTGATGGCACGCCGCTTCGATCGGCGGATACGATATGGGATGATACAGCACTCCAAACCCGCCGGCGCGGTTACGCGCCGGCATTTCTGCGGCCGTAATAATCCGATTCCAGCAGGAGATTGTTCATGCGCAGATAGGTATCGGTGAGGTCGTTCATGGCCTCGATCTCTCATCAACGGGTCCTTCGTCGGTAAAAGCGGCAATGACCCGGCCGTCTTCATAGGCGCCGGAAGCGGTGATCCAGGAACGCTCCTGGAAAATGGCATAGCCGGGGTAGCTTTCGTCAAAGGCGTCCCGTCCCAGGTAATGGTAATCGCTGTCCAAACCGAACAGGTTGATCAGCGTGGGCAGGAGATCCGAGGTGTTGAGCGTCTTGTCCACCGTCACATCCGGCCCGCCGTAAGACCAGATAAAGCAGGGCGTCTTTTCCCGCAGCAGCGGTTCGCTCACACCGCTCTCCTCCATCAGGCGCTGCTGATCCTGCATGCCGTAGGCATAATGGTCGGCAACGCCGACGATCACAGTGTCCTCGAGGTGTCCGCTCTCGGCAAGGGAGCGCAGGAGATAGGCGAACAAATCGTCGCAGCAGCGGGCTTTGGCCCGCAGGCAGTCCACTTCTTCATGGCCCGAAGACCCCTGATACCAGGGATACTGCCCCAGGGCAAACCGGCTCAGCTCTTCGTCGTAGGTATAGGTCATAGTGGGCGCTGCGGGAGATAATGAAGTTGAAAAAGCCGGTGTAATCCTCCGCTTTCCCGCTTTCGCCGCCGTAGAATTTCTGCATCAGCGCCTCATTTTCAAACAGCCCTGTGTCCGAGAGCAGGGCGTCGCCCACCATGCCGAAGTTCTTGTAGCAGTTGTACGCCCTCATAGCCCATGGCCGGCTCCATCACGCCGCGGTTATAAAATGTCACGTCGTTGTAGTGGAAAGCCTGAGTACTGTAGCCCAGGGCGCGGAAACGGCTGGGCAGACTTTCGGAAAAGTCGTTGGTGCAGTAATCAAAGGCATATTGCCCGTTGGTGGGCAGATACATGCCGGTGTTGGCGCAGAATTCGGAGTTGAAAGTGCGCACGCTGCCGAAATCGGCGGTGTAGAAGTTGGTAAAGTTGATACCTTCGTTCATCAGGCGGTAAATGGCAGGCGTGTCCATTTCATTGACGAGCCAGTCATCCATGCTCTCCATCAGCACCAGCACCACATTTTTTGCCTTCAAACAGGCCGGTCATCTCGTTGTCTTCGTGCGCCGGACGGCTTTGGAACCACTCTTCCAGTTCCGCCGCACGGTGCATTACCTGCCGGCGGTACATGGGCGTTTTGGGGTAGAGGTTGTGCTCCCAGAGGTCCTTGACCGTGGTCTGATAGATGCCGCAGACCTCATAGAGTTTATGGGCGTCGTACAGGGGTGGTATACGCTCCCTCGCGGGACATGGCGCGGCGGTATTCGCTCTGATAGCCCCAGCCATTGGCGTCGGCGCGGAACATCGCCTGGGGATAGGCAAACAGCCCCACTGCCGCAGCCAGCGCCGCCATCAGGCACGCCGCGCGCAGACGGCCCGGCCGCGCGCCGCGGGGCACCAGAAAGCAGCCGGCGCAGCCCAGCACCATCAGAGCCACCGTGGCAATCCACCACTCCGTGGAAAAGCCCGCAGCACGTCGTGCATAAACGCGCCGCCCTCTCCGGCGTAGCGCAGGTCGCCCAGCCACATCATGCGGCCGAACACCGCGTAATACCCGCTCTGCAGCGGCAAAAATGGCGAAGAAATAAAAGCTGAGTCCATAGACCACCTTGCCGATCCAGCGGGGCAGAGCCAGGGACACGCCGGTGAGCGCCACAGCCCACAAAAAACCGAACATGTGAGCAGCGGCGGCAGATTCCGGTTCCAGCCACAGGGCGGCATACCACTCCACACAGCAGTAAGACAACAGCATCCACGCCGCGCCGAGGACCGCCAGTCCCCGGCGCCGGCGCGGCAGAGGCAGGCGGGAAGCCGCCTCCGGTTCTCTTTGTTTTTTTCTCATGGCAACGGCTGCGTCCGCGGCTCCTTAAAAGGCCACGCGCGCGCGGATATAATCCGCCACCTGGTCCATGGGGATGCGCACCTGCTCCATGCTGTCGCGCGCGCGGATGGTGACACAGTGGTCCGCCGGCGTGGTCTCGTCACCCACGGTCTGGAAGTCCAGCGTAATGCAGAACGGCGTGCCGATTTCGTCCTGTCGGCGGTAACGCTTGCCGATGGAGCCCGCGTCGTCAAAGTCGACCATGAACTCCTTCGCCAGCTGCTGGCGAAGCTCCCGGGCCGGGCCGGCCAGGACTGCCTTTGTGCTCAGCGGCAGCACAGCGCACTTGAAGGGCGCCAGCGCCGGGTGCAGACGCAGCACCGTGCGCACATCGTCCTTTCCGTTTTTGTCCTGGCCCACAACCTCCTCGTCGTAGGCCTCGCACAAGAAGGCCAGTGCCACACGGTCGCAGCCCAGGGAAGGCTCAATGACATATGGAATGTAATGCTCGCCGGATTCCTGATCGAAATAGGTCAGGTCCTTGCCGCTGGCCTCCTGGTGGCGGCCAAGGTCGTAGTTGGTGCGGTCTGCAATGCCCCAGAGCTCGCCCCAATCGGTGAACGGGAAGGCGTATTCGATGTCGGTGGTGGCACGGGAATAGAACGCGAGCTCTGCGGGCTCGTGGTCGCGCAGGCGCAGGTTTTCTTCCTTGATGCCCAGGCTCAGCAGCCATTGCATGCAGAAGTCCTTCCAGTAGGCGAACCACTCCAGATCGGTGCCGGGCTTGCAGAAGAACTCGCACTCCATCTGCTCAAATTCCCGGGTGCGGAAGGTGAAGTTGCCCGGGGTGATCTCGTTGCGAAAGGCTTTGCCCACCTGGCACACGCCGAAGGGCAGCTTCCGGCGGGTGGTGCGCTGGATGTTGGCGAAGTTGACGAAGATGCCCTGGGCGGTTTCCGGCCGGAGATAGCAGGTGCTGGAGGAATCCTCGGTAACGCCGATGGCGGTTTTGAACATCAGATTGAACTTGCGGATCGGGGGTGAAATCGTGTTTGCCGCACACGGGGCACACCACGTCTTCATGAGCGGCAATAAAAGCGTCCATCTCATCGAAGGTCAGCGCGTCCACATTGACTTCCGGATGCTCCGCACCGATCAGCTTGTCCGCCCGGTGGCGGCCTTACAGGCTTTGCAGTCCAGCAGCGGGTCGGAAAAGCCCGCCACATGGCCGGTGGTCACCCAGGTCTGGGGTTCATGATGATCGCCGCGTCCAGGCCCACATTGTACGGGCTTTCCTGAACGAATTTCTTCAGCCACGCTTTTTTCACATTGTTCTTGAACTCCACCCCCAGAGGGCCGTAGTCCCAGCTGTTGGCAAGACCGCCGTAGATCTCGCTGCCCGCGTAAACAAAGCCGCGGTTTTTGCAGAGGTTGACGATCATATCGAGGGTCTTTTCGCTGTTTTTCATATTCCTGAAACCTCCAAACGAAGTATTTTCCAAAAGGCGCTCATTTAACCATACTATTATATAAAACGCCGCGCCGCTTTGCAAGCATTCCGAAAAAGTTTTCCCGTATTTTCCACAGCCTGCATCCACACAGAAATGTGCTGTTTTCCAGCCGTTTCAGCCCGCATTCGTCGGAATATTTTTCCATATTCTTCTCCCATCATTTTACAAGCTTTTGGATAATACGCCGCTTAAGCGGATGTCTTTCAGTTTTGTGCCGTGATTTCACCTGAAATGTTTCAGTTCCATTGCACGCAGTCTCCGCAAAAGAATGGGTGGTAACTGTTTTTCCCCTTTTTATTTACAATCAAATAAAAAATCCCGCCGGGGCACAAGACATGTCCCGGCGGAACGCAGATGTCAGTTTTCTTTGGCCGGCGTGTCGCCGCCGCTGCCGCGTCCGCGGCGGCCACCCCGGCGGCTGCGGCGGCGGGAACGGTTCCCCTCTTTGGCCCGCTCTTCGCCGGCGGACACGGCGGCGTTGCCCGCAATGGGCATACTGGAACCGAAGCGCACCGGGCGGGGCGCGCCGGACTGGGGCGCAAACACCGGCTTAGCCTCCTGGTTCTGCTTCTTTTCACCGCGCTCCTCGCCCCCGCGGCGGCCGCGGCCGCCCCGATGGGACCGGCGGGAAGATGCTTTTTTCGCGGCTGCGCTCCTTTTCTCCGGCATCTCCGGACGGAGCCTTAGGCTCGCGCCGGTTTTCCTTACTGCCTTTTCCTTCTTTGGATTCGCTGCGTTCGGCAGTTTCCCGCCGGACAGAGGGACTGTTGCGGAACTGACGCACAAAGGGCTCCCGTTCCACAATCTCCATGCCGAATTCGTCCAGCGCAGCTTCTTTTTCGATGCGCGCAGGGCGGGGCGGAATATCAATGCCTTCGCGGCCGCCCTTGCCGCTGCGCAGCACAATAATCTCGTCCACCTGATAGGTTTTGGGCGCTTCGGGCGCATCATCCAGCCGGACGGTCACAGTCTCTCTGACCAGATTCACAGCGCTGATGTTGCCCGGGCCGTCGGGCGTCTGGACAAAGGAATCGTTCTTGGGCATCCGGGTCTGGGCGTCCTCATAGGCATGCTGCTCGTATTTGAGGCAGCACATAAGGCGGCCGCAGGAACCGGAGATTTTGGCGGGGTTCAAACTGAGATTCTGCGTTTTGGCCATTTTGATGGACACCGGCTGGAAATCCCGCAGAAAACGGCTGCAACAGAACGGCTGGCCGCAGATACCCAGGCCGCCCAGCATTTTCGCCTCGTCGCGCACGCCGATCTGGCGCAGCTCGATACGGGTGCGGAACACGCCGGCCAGATCTTTGACCAGTTCGCGAAAATCCACCCGTCCGTCGGCAGTGAAGAAAAAGATGATCTTGTTGCCGTCAAAACTGCACTCCACGTCCACCAGCTTCATTTCCAGCTTGTGGGCCGCGATCTTCTTCTCGCACACAATCATGGCTTCTTTTTTCCCGCTGGCGGTTTTTCTCCGCCGTGCGCTTGTCCTCTTCGCCGGCAATGCGGCGCACCGGGCGCAGGGGCTGGATCACTGCGTGATCCTCCACCGCGTGGTTGGTGCGCACACAGGTGCCGATTTCGGCGCCCTGAGCCGTTTCCACCACCACCTGCTCGCCCTCCGGCACCGACAGGCCCTGAGGATCAAAAAATAGATTTGCAGCCGCCGCGGAGGCGGACGCTGATTACTTCAATCAATGGGATACCTCCTCAATGTTTTAATAACGGTTTGCCGCGCCGTTTTTCAGCCGCGGCCCGATGCGGAGAGAAAGGCAGACAGCCGCGCCGCCAGCGCGCCCAGCATATGGCCCACGCCCACGTTGAACGCGCTCTCATCCAGATCGCTCCGCAGTATCTCTATTATGCCCGCAAGCTGCTCCTTTGTCAAACTTTTTGCCAGTTTTTCCGCCATTTCTTCATAGATTTTGGCCGGATGGCGGCCATATTGGCAACAAAAGAGCCTGAGTACACAACTCCGCCGCCGCGGAGAGAAACGCCGTCAGATCCGTGCGCTTGAGCTTGGCCCCTTCCAGAGAGCACAGATACGCCGCCAGCACATCTTCCCGTTTCTGGCACAGATAGTCCCCCAGCTCCACAGCCCGATCCACCATCGCGCCGTTTTCTTCCGTTTCCTCGCCGCCGCGCAGTTTCAGCTCCACGCAGCGGGAACGGATCGTGGGCAGAATGGCCGCCGCGTTTTCCGACAGGAACAAAAAGGCCGCGTAGCGGGGGCCTTCCTCCACGGTTTTCAGCAGAATATCCTGACAGCGGCCGTCCAGCTGGCCGCTGTCCTCAAATACATACACTTTCCGCGCGCCTTCGTTGGGGCGGATATAGGCGTCGGCACACACCTGGCGCACCGTGTCCACACTGAGCAGTTTCCGCTCTTCATCCCGCACGGCGATCACATCCGGATGGATGCCGTCGAATACCTTCCGGCAGGCCGGGCACACGCCGCAGGGCCGCCCCTGCGGGGCCTGACACTCCATAGCCGCGGCGATAAAACGGGCCAGCTCCCCCTTGCCGCTGCCCTTCGGCCCGGTGAGCAGCAGGGCGTGGTGCACCGCCCGCGGTCAGCGGCGGCGCGGATGCGTTCATACAGATTGCGGTTCCATTCCATACTCATAGCGTTTCCTTTCCAACAAAACCGGGTTCCTTCAGCACAGGAACCGGAGCGGACACATCGTATCCGACCGCCGCCAGATATTCTATAATTTCCCGGGTAATTTCTTCCCCCGGAGCCACTACGCCGACGCCGGGCGGGTAGGGCGCGATCGACGATGCGCTGACGCAGCCCGCGGCCAGATTCAGCGCAAGCATGCGCCGGGGCGCAAACACGGCCTCCCGAATACGCCGGCGCATCCGGGGCGGCGGCGGCGGCGGACAGGGGCGGAAGGGCGCTGCCGCTGCAAACTGCTCCAGCGCCGCAAAGGCCGCTCCCAGCCGCTCCAGCTCTTCCGCCGTGTCGGCGCAGGTGAGAATGCACACCACCCGGTCCCGGTCGGTCATCTCGGGCCAGATGTTGTAGTCCTGTTCCAGGTGTTTCCCGGCCTGGTCGCCGGACAAACCAGCGCGGCCCGTGTCCACCGTCAGCCGGGTGGGGTCGAGGGAAACGCCGTCCGCTTCGCACAGGGCGCGGAACACTCCTCTTTTATTGATCTGCGCACGCAGACGCGCCGTCTCCGCCGCCACAGCGCGGTATGCCGCACCGCCCGCGCCCTCGGTCAGATAGGCCCGCGCCCAGTCGATCGAGGCCATGAGGAGATAAGACGGACTGGACGTGCCGAACAGAGCGGTTTTTTCCCGCACGGCGGCAGGGGAGAAGGAGCCGTCGGTGAACAGCAGTGCCGTACTCCCCAAGGCGGGCAGCGTTTTGTGGGCAGAGGAAATGGATACGCTGGCTCCCCGGCCCGCAGCACAGGGTCCGCGGCCCACAAAAGGGAAGTGGGCGCCGTGGGCCTCGTCCACCAGGAGACGTGCTCCGTGGGCGCGGCATGCGGCGGCGATTTTTTCCACATCCGCGATCACGCCGTAATAGGTGGGGAGGTGATGCACACCGTCCGGATGGATTCGTGCTCCGAAAGCGCTGCGGAAACCTGTTCCGCCGTGGGCTTGTCCAGATACACCGGCGTCAGGTCCAGCAGCGCCATGGCGCTGTAAAAAGTATTACAACGACGGCCGCCAGATCAACGAAGGCATCATGGCCGACATCTACGAGTATATCGGCAAGATGGAGGAGATCGTCGGCAAGAAGTTCGGCGACCCCGCCAACCCCCTGCTGGTTTCCGTCCGTTCGGGCGCGCGCGCTTCCATGCCCGGTATGATGGATACCATCCTCAACCTGGGCCTGAACGACGAAGTTGTTGAGGGTCTGGCCAAAAAGACGGGCAACCCCCGCTTCGCCTATGACAGCTACCGCCGCTTTGTGCAGATGTTCAGCGACGTTGTCATGGAGATGAACAAAAGCGAATTCGAAAAAATCATCGATGAGATGAAAGAAGCCAAGGGCGTCACCCAGGACGTGGAGCTGGATGCCGACGACATGAAGGCTCTTGTTGCCAAATTCAAATCTCTCTACAAGGAAAAAATGGGCGCGGACTTCCCCACCGACCCGAAGACGCAGCTCATCGAGGCCGTTAAGGCCGTGTTCCGCTCCTGGGACAACCCCCGCGCCAACGTCTACCGCCGCATGAACGAGATCCCCTACGACTGGGGCACCGCCGTCAACGTGCAGTCCATGGTGTTCGGCAACTCCGGCGAGAACTCCGGCACCGGCGTGGCGTTCACCCGCAACCCCGCCACCGGCGAGAAGGCGCTGTTCGGCGAATACCTCATCAACGCCCAGGGCGAGGACGTGGTGGCCGGCATCCGTACGCCGTCCCCCATCAGCCACCTGAAAGACCAGATGCCTGAGGTCTACGACCAGTTCGTGACCATCGCCACCAAGCTTGAGAACCACTATCGCGACATGCAGGACATGGAGTTCACCATCGAGGACGGCAAGCTCTACATGCTGCAGACCCGCAACGGCAAGCGCACCGCCGCCGCCGCGCTGAAGATCGCCGTGGACCTGGTGGACGAGGGCATGATCACCGAAAAGGAAGCCGTGCTGCGCGTGGAGCCCAAGCAGCTGGACAGCCTGCTGCACCCGCAGTTCGACGCCGCCGCGCTGAAGGCCGCCGAGGTCGTCGGCAAGGGCCTGGCCGCCTCTCCGGGCGCTGCCTGCGGCCAGGTGGTGTTCACCGCCGACGAAGCCAAAGAGGCTGTTGAAAGCGGCAAGATGAAGAAGGTCGTTCTGGTCCGTCTGGAGACCAGCCCCGAGGACATCGAGGGCATGGCCGTGGCGCAGGGCATCCTGACGGTGCGCGGCGGCATGACCAGCCACGCGGCCGTTGTGGCCCGCGGTATGGGTACCTGCTGCGTGTCCGGCTGCGGCGACATCGTCGTAGATTACGACAAAAAATGCTTCACGCTTTCCGGCAAGACCTACAACGAGGGCGACTGGATCTCCATCGACGGCTCCACCGGCAACATCTACGGCGAGGCCGTGCCCACGGTGGAAGCCTCCATCTCCGGCGATTTTGGCCGCTTCATGGGCTGGGCCGACGCCGCGCGCAAGCTGGAAGTGTTTGCCAACGCGGACAACCCCCGCGATGCCAAGCAGGCCGTCGAGTTCGGCGCGGAAGGCATCGGCCTGTGCCGCACCGAGCATATGTTCTTTGAAGCCGACCGCATCAAGGCTGTGCGCGAGATGATCGTAGCCCGCGACGTAGAGGCCCGCAAGGCCGCTTTGGCCAAGGTTCTGCCGTATCAGCAGAGCGATTTCGAGGCCATGTACAAGGTCATGGGTGAGCGCCCGATGACCATCCGCTACCTGGACCCGCCCCTCCACGAGTTCCTGCCCACCAAGGAAGAGGACATCGTTGAGCTGGCAAAGGATCTGGGCATCACCGTGGAGCACCTGCGCAATGTCATCGACAGC
>VOFH01004083.1_pt1 | contig 24228 bp, 43 predicted proteins | sample 5384091 | NCBI WGS metagenome assembly VOFH01 (sample SAMN12384727, study PRJNA508395) | human gut metagenome | isolation source: healthy gut G | host: Homo sapiens
CATCATCACGACTAAGACGTTCATACAACGCTGTCATGAATCCCTGTTTCTCTGTCATAGTCAGATGTCCTCCTTCCTTTGTTTATTAATTGCCTGTTCTCATCCCATCCGTTCCTGTACTGGGTTCTGATGTTTCCGGGACGCATAACCAGAAAAAGACACGCTGAATGCCTATTCAGTTCTGTATCACTATGGGCAGACTGTTTTGTTTTCAAGGTCTGTGTAAGAAGTAAAAAAAGATTCTTACACTAAACGAAATGCTCAGAGGTCTTTTTTACAGCCCTTCATTGCATCTTTTTTGATTTCGTGTCATCTTTTAAAGTTCCTTACACAATCTCTGTACTGACGAAACAAAATACGGGACATGTTTTGAAATTGTTTTACAAAAATACAATTTTGTTCTTAAGGTAAAAAAATAAGCCTCAAGAGACTTTTTAATCATTTTGAGCCCAACTCTTTAAATTTGATTGATTAAGAAGTCTCTTCAAACTTACTACACCGGCAAGCTCCTCGTCATTTCTATAAGATACTTTAATTTTTATGAAAATATTGTAAAACCATGACGGTTTATAGTATACTACTTAACAGTAAAGATGTGGGAATAAAACCCCTGACTTTGATGCTCATATCGGGTGGGTTCTAAGGTCTTTCACCCACCTATGAGCAAGCCCATGGGCTTAGACCTTTGACCCTGGCATCCAGTAAAACAAAAGTGGGGAATCAACAATGAAAATAGGATTTGATAACGAAAAATATTTAAAAATGCAGTCCGAACATATCAGAAACCGCATCGGAAAATTTGGTGGAAAGCTTTACCTTGAATTTGGCGGAAAGCTCTTTTGACGACTACCACGCCTCCCAGAGCGTTCTTCCGGATTTGAACCCGACAGTAAACCCGTCTTCTGAAAGAACTCAGCGACCAGGCTGAGATCGTCTTTGCGATCAGTGCCAAAGATATTGAAAAAGAACAAGATCCGCGGGGATCTCGGAATTACTTATGATTCTGATGTCATCCGTCTGATCGGAACTTACCGTGAGCAGGGACTTTTTGTCGGCAGTGTTGTTATTACGCAGTTCTCAGGACAGGAAAGTGCCCTTTGTTCAAGCACCGCCTGAAAAAGCTGAATATCCCAGTCTATATCCATTATAATATTCCTGGATATCCTGCCAATATTCCTCTCATTGTCAGTGATGAAGGCTATGGAAAAATGATTATATCGAAACTTCCCATCCGCTGGTCATCGTAACGGCACCGGGTCCTGGAAGCGGAAAAATGGCGGTCTGCCTTTCCCAGCTTTATCAGGATCATCAGCGTGGAATTGATGCCGGCTATGCAAAGTTTGAAACATTCCCTATCTGGAATCTGCCTCTTAAGCATCCGGTCAATCTCGCTTACGAAGCCGCTACTGCAGATTTAAATGATGTCAATATGATCGACCCTTATCATCTGGAGGCTTACGGAGAAACGACGGTCAACTATAACCGTGATGTTGAAATTTTCCCTGTATTAAATACGATGTTTGAAAAGATTTATGGATCAAGTCCTTACAAATCTCCTACCGACATGGGAGTAAATATGGCTGGTAACTGTATCTGTGATGATGAAGCCTGCCGTGAGGCCTCCTGTCAGGAGATCATCCGCCGTTATTACACTGCTCTTGGCCCTCCTGAAGGGGGAATTCCTCTGAAAAAAAGAAGCCGAAAAAATCGAACTGCTTCATGAATATGGCTGGGATCACTATCGCTGACCGCAAAGTTGCTGTAACGGCATTGGAGCGTGCAAAAGAATCCGATGCACCTGCAGCAGCACTGGAACTTGAGAATGGACGGATCATCACCGGAAAGACTTCCAATCTTCTTGGGCATCTGCCGCCCTGCTTCTGAATGTTCTGAAAGACCTGGCAGGTGTCGATCACAATGATCAGGATCATCTCTCCGGAGTCAATCGAACCGATCCAGAAACTGAAGGTGGAATACCTGAAGAGTAAAAACCCACGTCTTCATACAGATGAAGTCCTGATTGCCCTTTCCAGGAAGTGCTGCAACTAACCGCTCGCAGAACTGGCTCTCTCCCAGCTTCCAAAGCTGAAAGGATGCCAGGCTCATACTTCCGTAATGCTTTCAAGTGTTGATATCAAGACATTTAAAAAACTTGGTGTACAGCTCACCTGTGAAGCAGTCTATGAACCAAGCAGACGCTTTAAAGTCTGATTTACTGCTGTCTGAAGTTTTATATTTGACAAACTTTTCCCCGTAATTTTTTAGAATTACTTCGTCAAATTTCTACATACTGAAATTGTAATTTTTTTTAAAAAAAAATACTGTATTTTTTTTCTGATAGGTGTATACTTGGAAAGTATTTTTTTCACATTAACCCAAATATCCTACGGAGGAGGAAAGACACTATGGCAGTAAAATATGTATTTGTTACAGGCGGAGTAGTATCCGGTCTTGGAAAGGGAATTACAGCTGCATCTTTGGGACGTCTTTCAAAGCAAGAGGCTATACCGTTACAATGCAGAAATTTGATCCTTATATCAATATTGATCCGGGAACGATGAACCGGTTCAGCATGGTGAGGTATTTGTTACCGATGACGGTGCTGAGACAGACCTTGACCTCGGACATTATGAAAGATTTATTGATGAAAGCCTGACAAAAAACTCAAATGTTACAACTGGAAAAATTTACTGGTCTGTTCTTCAGAAAGAACGCCGCGGAGATTTCGGCGGAGGAACTGTACAGGTTATCCCACATATTACAAATGAGATCAAAAGCCGTTTCTACCGTAATCCGGCTGCTACTGATACAGAGATCGCCATCATTGAAGTCGGTGGAACTGTTGGTGACATCGAAAGCCAGCCTTTCCTGGAAGCCATCCGTCAGTTCCAGCATGAGAAAGGACAAGAAAATGTTATCCTGATCCATGTTACACTGATTCCATATTTGAGAGCTTCTCAGGAAATGAAGACCAAACCTACACAGGCAAGTGTAAAAGATCTTCAGGGAATGGGAATCCAGCCGGATATCCTGGTATGTCGTTCCGAATATCCTCTTGATGATGGCATGAAGAACAAAATTTCCCTGTTCTGTAATCTTCCGGCAGATCATGTCCTTCAAAACCTGGATGTAGAATATCTTTACGAAGCACCTCTGGCAATGGAAAAAGAACACCTTGCACAGGTAGTATGTGAATGTCTCCATCTTGACTGCCCGGAACCGGATCTTACAGACTGGACCGAGATGGTTGAAAACCTTCGTCATCCAACACAGGAAGTGACTGTAGCACTGGTTGGAAAATATATCCAGCTTCATGACGCATATATCAGTGTCGTAGAAGCATTAAAACATGGCGGAATTTACAGCCATACAACTGTCAATATCAAATGGATCGACTCCGAAACAGTCACTTCTGAAAATGCCGAAGAGTTATTTGCTGATGTCAGCGGTATTCTTGTTCCTGGTGGATTTGGCCATCGTGGTGTAGAAGGTAAGATCGAAGCAATCCGTTATGCACGTACCCACAATATCCCGTTCCTTGGTCTCTGCCTTGGTATGCAGATGGCTATTGTTGAATTTGCAAGAAATGTCATCGGTTACAAAGATGCACACAGCATGGAGCTCAATCCGGATACAACTCATCCGGTCATCCACATCATGGAGGATCAGATCGGAATCGAAGATATCGGAGGAACTTTAAGACTTGGTTCTTATCCCTGCGTGCTGAAGGAAGACTCTCTCGCATACAGATTATATGGCACAAAAAGAGATCCATGAACGTCACCGTCACCGCTATGAGGTCAACAACGATTACCGTGAAGTACTGGAAGCAAACGGAATGTCTCTGTGCGGACTTTCTCCGGACAGCCGGATCGTAGAGATGGTAGAAATCCCTGTCTCATCCATGGTTCATTGCCACTCAGGCACATCCTGAGCTGAAATCCAGACCGAACCGTCCGCATCCTTTATTTAAAGGATTTGTTGAAGCCGCTCTGGCAAAGCAGCACGAAAAAAGAAAATTAATTTTTAAAGGATAAAGTGGAAAAATAATACCGGAGGCAGAATGAAAGCTGCTTCCGGTATTTGCTGTTTTAAACTGATCTTCTTTTTTTTCTCCATCTGCAACATCAGCATCTGCATCAGTTTCCATCCTGCCCAGCCGGAAAAAATTCCGACCACCATTCCTCCAAGGACATCGCTTGGATAATGGACACCGACATACAACCTTGACAGGGCGATCACACCCGCAAGAATCATGCAGACTGTTCCCCATTTTTTTGGCAATGTCCTTACTAATGCACAGGCTGCCGCAAAAGAAGCACTCGTATGCCCTGACGGGAAAGAAAAATCCCTCTGACGTTCGATCATCAGCCTGAGTCCCTCTACCACTTCATAAGGTCTTATCCTTGCCACAAAATTTTTTCAGGCAGACATTCGTGAGCAACGCCCCCACCAGCAGTGCCAGCAATGCGGCAACTCCCGCAGGTCTTGTCTTTTTGGAAAACAGAAGAATTATTCCCAGCAGAATCCAGAAAACACCTCCGTCTCCCAGATGAGTCACTGCTTTCCAGAACCAGTCCATCCATTCCTGCCGGATATGATCCTGGATAAAAAGCAGAATCTCTCCGTCCATCTTTAATAATGCATCAACCATGTATAACCTCTTCCTTCATAAAAAGCTCATTTACAATTCCTTCGTAAATAACACATCTTTCACATTTTTTATCTTTTTATAATACTTTTTCCCATTCGTAAAAAGTCCTGAGAAATAAAACCACAATTCTTTCATCTTATATAATACCGTTCTGTCACCAGACATTTCCTCACAATATGCCCGGTATAAAAGATCATGGAACTTTCTTTGAGTTCTGCCTTTTCTGCCTGCCCTCCGCCTTTCAGGACTCTTCCCAGTGCCGGGTCTGCCAGCACTCCGCGTCCAACCATCACGCAATCCAGCTTCGGAAACCGCTCTCTGAGCCTCTTCAGATCTTCCGCGTTACAGATATCCCCATTATAGCAGAGTGGATTTCTGCTCTCTTCTGCCATGCCATGGCAAATACATCCAGATTCGGTGTATTTTTATAGAAATCCTTTTGCAGCCTTGGATGTACGATCAGCTCTTCCAACGGATACCGGTTATAGATCTTCAGGAGATCTTCAAATTCTTCCGGTTCACTCATTCCGATCCTTGTCTTCACCGAAATCTTCCATTCACGCTTCTTGAAGATTTCATCCAGAAAACGATCCAGCCGGTCCGGCTCTTCAAGGAACCCTGCTCCACGCCCTTTCGTAACAACCGTCCGGGAAGGACAGCCAAGGTTCAGATTCACTTCTTCATATCCATACTCTGCAAGCTTTTTAGCTGTCTCTATAAAATCCTCTGCCTGGTTCGTCAAAATCTGCGGCACTGCCAGAACACCACGGTTATTTTCCGGCAACACATCTTTCTTTTTCCCTCGTGCTGAAATGCCCTTTCTGGTTCGGACTGATAAAAGGAATAAAATACTTGTCAAATCCGTCAAAGCACTCTTTTAATGCTGTTCTGTATATATGTCCTGTAATCCCTTCAAGCGGGGCAAGATAAATTTTCATCCACTGTATTCTCCCTGTCTGTCTTTTCTTCCGGTCTGTTTTCCGGTCTCCTGTTTTCATTTTCTTTCTGCCTTTTCCGATAACTTTCCTTTTACCATACCTTGCTGTGCTTGTCAAGAAATTTTAATTGTGCTAAGATGACTCTGTTCAGATGAAATTTTTAACCGGAGGGAAACTTATGCATACATTAAAAAATTCATCCACTATTATCAACCTTATAAACTGGTCTTTTTTATTGACCTGATATGTGCAGCCGTGATCAGTCTGGTAGATCTTTCCTACCCGCAGATTCTCAGAACCATGACGAAGACTTTATTTACCAGAGATACTGCTGTCATCCTCCATGCACTTCCATGGATCGCTTCAGGACTCCTCCTGATGTACCTGATCCAGAGTCTCTGCAAATATTATGTAACCTATCAGGGACATATGATGGGTGCAAAGATGGAACGGATATGCGCCGGGAGCTTTTTGACCACTACCAGGAGCTGTCTTTTTCCTATTACAGCAGGAATAATTCCGGTCAGATGATGAGCAAGCTGGTCAGTGACCTTTTGACATTTCCGAGTTTGCACATCATGGTCCTGAAAATTTGTTCATCTCTGTTGTAAAGATCATTGGTGCATTTATTTTTTTTTATGATCAACCACAAACTGGCTTTTCCATTAGCGATCCTGGTCGTTGTGATGTTCCTCTTTTCTTTCAGGCAGAACCGCAAGATGCAGGAAACCTTCATGGAAAACCGTCGTAAGATCGGAGATGTAAATGCCAGTCTTCAGGATACTCTTTCCGGTATCCGGGTCGTACAGTCCTTCGCAAATGAAGATCTGGAACGTGAAAAATTTAAGAAAAGTAACCATGCCTTTCTTCTTTCCAAAAATGATAACTACCACTGCATGGGATCTTTTATGAGTTCCAATTTATTGATAATAATAAGATTCAAAAATTTTCCACTATATAATAGTTCTTTGGCTCGTGATTCTTTGGGCTATTATGATGTTTTGTCCTGAGCACATAGATACTATGAATTTTAAAATATTTTTTTCTATTTCACTTGCTTGTAGCATGATTTACTCTTTCTGTAGAGAGAAATACTTTCCTATGCAAACAGTCAGTAAAACAGAAAAATATGTTTCCTCACCCGTGATCAGGGTCAACGGGAAAAAGATCGTAGACAAAACGGTCAGGAACTGCATATTACTGTTCTGACGTGCATCGATCTGTGCCTGATACGCTTCTTTTTACCTGCTGGGCATATTCCAGAAGATGAACAGTTCTGCTCATCAGACGATCTGCACGGTCAGACAGCGTACCAAAATATTTCAGATGCTTCTTCAGGAAAAATCCATTCTCATTTTCTTCCAGTTCTTTTGTCAGATCCATCATTTCATCATAATAGCTTCTCAGATTCAGAAGTTCTCGCCGGATCGGCATCAGCCGGTTCTGAAACGTCTCCGTATGCTCCTGCGTCACATCTTCTTCCATCCTCAGAAGCCTTCGCTCATATGCCACAAATTTTCGATCCCGGCTCATAAAACTGCAATAAAATTATAAAGAAACTGTTCCTTTGTCTCTCCCTGATGCATCCTCTTTCCTCTGATCCGCCGGATCAGCCGGAGTGAAAATCTTCATCATCCACGATCACAATATGATAACGGTTCACAAAAAGAACATCCTGTATCGGCTGTTCAGTACATCCAGCAACTTCGGAATGCAAAGCGTTCCCGCAACGCATTCCTGCTGGTTTTCTATCTTACAGAATCCGATCTTTTCCAGGCGGATCTCATTTTCATAAATGATCCCCGCCCTTGCAAGCGTTTCCTCTGCGTGTCGTGCATCCGTCACAAACACCGCAGGGCTTCTCTGCTTCCCACTCTTCTATTTCTACAGGCTGCAGTTGTCCGCCAAATTTAAATATCATTCTACCACCTTATTTTCCGTCTTTATTGCAGCCCGGTCATATGCCTCCTGATAGAGCATTTCTTGTGAATTACATGGCTGTCCTTCACATTTTATCATAGAATACTTTCCATGGTAATCCTCTGTTCTTGCTTTTTTTTATTATCGCTGAGCATCAGATCAAAAAAGTCCACGGATCCGTTTCTTTTATTTTTTCTGAATAAACCGGAGCTGCCACTTCGACACGCTTTACTGTATTTCTTGTCATAAAGTCGGCAGAACCAATATAATATTTCGTTCTTTCTCCACAGCCAAAGATATAGATCCTGAATGTTCCAGGAATCTTCCGACAATACTGATGATATGAACGTTTTCAGTCTCACCTTTTATTCCCGGAACCATGCAGCAGATTCCTCTTATGATCATGTCTACTCTGACTCCTGCTTTAGATGCCTCAACCAGTTTATCAATGATCCTTTTTATCCGTCAGGGAATTCAGTTTCAATCCGATATAAGCGTCTTCTCCTGCTTTTTTATGGCGGATCTCTTCGTCGATCAGAGCAATTACTTTTGACTGCAAGACACTTTGGTGCAACCATAAGATGGTCTACTTCCTCAATGATCTCACCTTTTGTCAATGCCTGAAATACTCTGGCAGCCTCCATCCCAATCTGTTCATTTACCGTCATCAGGCAAAGATCCGTATACAGTCTTGCCGTCTTTTCATTATAATTTCCTGTTCCGATCTGCGTGATATATTCAATGCCTTTCTCACTACGCCTCGTGATCAGACAGAGTTTGGAATGTACTTTATAACCTTCCAGCCCGTAAATGATCTGACACCCTGCCTGCTCAGCATTCTTGACCAGCGGATATTGTTCTCTTCATCAAATCTTGCCCGGAGCTCCACCAGTACAACAACTTCTTTTCCATTTTCAGCTGCTTCGCATAATGCTTCCACTACCCCTCTGTTTGGCAAGACAGTAGAGCGTCATTTTAATTGAAATCACACTTTCGTCCTCTGCTGCCTCTGTCAGCATCTTAAAAACGGACGGATCGATTCGTAGGGATAAGACAAGAGCTTATCTTCTTCCCGGATCTGATCCAGTATACTTTCATTTTCCCTGAAATCAGGACTTTCTGCGGCACACGCTTTTCGTAGAAAAGCTCACTGTTCTTTTCTCAGCAGATCCTGGATCTGAAAAATAAATGAAAGATCTAACGGTGCTTCACTCTTGAATACCCGGTCGTGATCTCCAGATACCGGCATAATGCCTCGATCACCGCCTGATCCATCTCTCTTGACATATCCAGCCGCACCGGTGAAAGTTTCTTTTCTGCTTCATCAGATCTGCCATAAATTCCCGGTAATCCAGATCTTCATCGTACAGCGCATCGGCATCAATATCTGCATTTCTCACCACGCGGATCAGAGATTTCCCTTGACTTTATAACCTTTAAATACTTTTCCGATATAATGGAGGATCAGTTCTTCCAGCAGCATATACCGTCCTTTTCCTCCGGAAGTTCTATCATCTTGGCAGCATATTATTACTGCACGGAATAATTCCAATCTTTTCCTTTTTATTTCTCGTTTCAAGTACTACGACTGCGTAGATCTCTTCATTTCTGAGAAAAGGAAACGGCTGTCTTTTTGCAACAATCGTCGGAGAACTCAGCGGCATGATCTCCTGGTTAAAATATGCTTCCAGAAATTTCTTTTCATCCGGCTTTGCACTGGCAAAGTCAATTAGTTTAATTCCATACCCTTCAATCTTCTTCATCAGTTCTGTATATACCTGATCCTTCCGGCGGTTCAACTTCTTTACTTCCTTCAGAATTTCATGGATCTGCTCCTGTGCTGTCATATTCGTTTTATTTTCCCGGATTTCGTGATCCAGAAGCATCTGATCCTGCAATGATCCTACACGTACCATAAAAACTCATCCAGATTACTCTGATAGATCGATACAAACGTCATTCTCTCACAGAGCGGGACTTCCTGGCTCTCTGCCTCTTCCAAAACTCTTGCATTAAATTTCAGCCATGATAATTCACGATTCATATAAATAGATTCCATAGTATTCTCCTCTTTTATCCTGCATTTACTGTCAACAGACGCCTAAATTCTGCCGATTCACTTTATACTATCGGACCCTATGCTCGATCCGTATTATCTTTCTGTTAAATTTATGTAAAATCTGTCTTCTATTTCCGCTTTTTTGGTCGCATTTCTCCACCTTCATCCGCATATTTTACTGCATTATCCACCAGAATCCCTGTCAGCTTTCGAATTACTCTCATAGCCCCGGATCTTCTCAAGGAAGCGTTCTGTAGGAATAATATTTTTAGGGTTACCCATCAGAAATTCCATCATCACCTCCGCTTATCTACAGCTTTTCTACAAAGCGGTATAATTCTTCCATCGTTCCCTGATAATCGGTCTCCACCGGAAGTCCCTTTTTATTTTCCATCGTATCCGTTACAAGAAACGTCTTCACTCCCAGCCTGCGGATGACCAGATCCTCTTCTACATCATTTCCGATCATCAGACATTCTTCCGGGTTCAGGTTGAATTTTGTCAGGATCTGCCTGAAATATTCTATATTCGGCTTGCTGTACCCGTTGTCTTCATAGGTTGTGATCACCTCAAAATCTTCTGCATCCAGTCCTGCCCATTGAATCCGATTCATTGTTGCACAACGTGGGAATACCGGGTTGGTAGCAAGATAAACTTTCATACCTTTGGACTTTGCCAGTTTCACGACTGCATCTGACAACTCTGTCGGCTGCGTTGCACTGACTGCCCGGTTAAACTCCCCGTCATAAAATGCATCTGCAAGTGCCTCGGACTCCTTTCTCGATACCGGAAGGCAGGGATCAATATACGACCAGAAAGCTTCCCGGTTCGTCTGACTCCCATCATTCTTCACCATGGCCTCATATCCTTTCCATACTGCTCCTATAAATTCCTTTGGATCGATCCTGACTCCTGCCTCCAGATACGCTTTTGCCAGAAGCGGCATATAAAATTTTACAAATTCTTCCTGAACCATCGGCAGTAATGTCCCATCCAGGTCAAATAAAAGATGCTTGATCTCCATCACTGATCTTCCTTTCTTCTGCATGCTATTGTGGATCTCAAGGTCATTCTACCACCAGTGCAAGCACACGTGGTTTCAGACCTTTTGACCCTGACATCATAAATTATAGTTTATTTTTTCTGTCTTCTCAACCTGTCTGTACTGAAGATATTCTAAAATCTCTGTACCGCAGGCTGTGCTGTCTTCCTGCTTCTCATCGCCAGTCCGATATTCCGGTATGCCGGGATTTCCAGCTCTTTGCCACAATCCTGTGGGGAATCCTCTTCAGGATCAGTTCCGGCAAAACACTGATCCCGAGTCCGCCCTCCACCATAGCCATGATGGCATAGTCATCCCACGTTGTAAAATGTACTTTTGGTGTCAGGTGACTTCTTTCAAAAATTTCCGAAACTTCTGCTTTTGCTCCTTTTTCTAACAGCATAAACGGTTCCTCGCATAAAGCACTCACCGGAATTTTCCGATATTCAGCAAGCGGATGTCCTTCCGGGAGTACGACCAGCAGTCTGTCCTGTTCCAAAAAGACTGTGTCCAGTTCTGCATGCGTCGGAAGTCTTAAAAACCACAGTCCACTCTTCCTTCCAGAATCCATTCTTCGATCTCTGTATAATCGCCCAGCAACATCTCATAATCAATCTCAGGATAATCTTTCTGAAATTCCCGGATGATATTCGGCAGCCAGTGCGTAGCAACACTGGAAAATGTACCGATCCGGATCAGTCCTGACTTCAGCCCCTGCAGTTCATCCACTTCGGTCTGCAACTTTTCATATTCTTTGCAGACATTTTCTGCATAAGGTAAAAGCTTCATTCCACTGCTGGTCAGCCTGACTCCTAATTTACTCCGCTTCAGCAGGATCACCTTCCATTCCTTTTCAAGATCATGGATCATCCGGCTGATCCCTGACTGCGAATAGTTCAGAATCTCTGCTGCTTTCGTGAAACTGCCACACGAAACTGTTGTTACAAACGCTTTATATTTTTGTATGTTCATATCCATAAGCTTGCATTTTCTCCTTCACAATATTATAGTATCTGGTTTTGTCATATATATTATGAAAAACATTCGCTTTTGTAATCCATAACTGTATGATACGATAACTGCATTGAGTAATCAAGTTATTTTCAAGACAGACAAAGGAGATTATCATGGGACTTTATAATAACCGGATTGTAGTAAAAGTTGGAACTTCTACACTGACAAATGATGCTGGAAAAAGTGATTCAGAACGACAGACCGACTGGTCTGTGTACTTTCTGATATCCAGAATATGGGATATGAAGTTGTTCTCGTTTCTTCGGGTGCGATCGCCGTCGGACGGAACAAATTAAATATGACCTCCAAACCGGACAGCATGCGTATGAAACAGGCTGCTGCTGCGGTTGGACAGTGCAGTCTGATGTATCTTTATGACAAATTTTTCGGAGATTATGACAAGACTGTTGCACAGATTCTTCTCAATGCGGAAGATATCGAACAGGAAGAAAAAAGGAAAATCTTATCAATACTTTCAATGCACTTTTAGAGATGGGTGTGATCCCGATCGTAAATGAAAATGATTCCGTAAGTTATAAGGAAATCGAATCAGAAGACCGCCTTTTCGGAGATAATGATATGCTTTCTGCTGTCGTAGCTGTCCTCTGCCGTGCCAGACATCTGGTTATCCTTTCAGATATTGACGGATTCTACGACCATGATCCACGCCTTTACCCAAATGCAAAGCTGATCGAACAGATTGATACCATTGATGACAGTGTTTATGCACTGGCAGGCGGTGCCGGTTCCAGACGCGGTACAGGTGGTATGAGAACCAAACTTCAGGCTGCCGCACTGGCAACCTCCCAGGGAACCGATACCATCGTCACCAACGGAAAGCACCCTGAAGCTTTATATGATATTGTCAAAGGACTGCATGCCGGAACTTTATTCCGGGGAAAATCTGATCTGTAAAAATCGGTTCTGTAATAAAATCGAGTATATCAAAAAATCCGGTCTTTTGACAGATCGGATTTTTATTTATGATAGAGATCAGCTTTCACGCAAAATAAAAATTACTTTACACGGTATCCGGTTGTATTGACAACCGCCGTCAGATTTCCCAGTTCATCTTTCACCTCGATTTTGTAGTAACTGGTGGAGCGGCCATTTTTGATACAGACAGCTTCAGCAATAAGCTGATTGCCCTTCGCACTTCCAAGATATGCGATATCTGAATGAAGTGACACTGTTCCGTTCCCTGCCAGTTCGCAGCTACAGCAAAAGCGAAATCGGCTAATGTAAAATAAACTCCGCCCATCACTGCACCCATGGCATTGCGATGACGTGATCCAAGCTTCAGACTGCACTTTGCATAATGCTCCTCCACTTCCTCGATCACAGCTCCATTCTCCGTTGCAAACCGGTCATTTTCAAATAATTTTACCGTTTTCTCATCCGGCTTCATCCTCATTCCTCCATTCTCCACCCATCTTATCCTCTTCATCCCTCGCAGAAGTAAACGCATTCGCATAGGAGGAAAAATAAACAGCAAAAGCTTCCCGGATCTTCTGATCGTCATTTGCTGCCATCGCCTCTGTGACTTCTTTCAACCGCCTGCAGCTTTCCTTCTTATCTCCCATATGGGTGATCGCATACGCAGCATACCCATCCAGCATCTTTTTCTGCATCTGCTCCAGATAGGCATTCCCAAGAAGGCTGATCAGACGCTCATGGAACAGCATTTCCCATTCTGCCATTCTTCTTTCATCCGGTGCATTCTTCATTCCCTTTAAGATACGTTCCAGTTGGACGCTGGAAGGATCTTCTGCATCCTCTTCTGTGAGCTGTCCACCCTGCCGGTGTTCTTTCGCTGCAAGAAGAATCGTATTCTCTGCCATCATCATCTCAATCATATGAAATACATCGTGGATCTGTTCTCTGTCTAATACCACTGCCTGCATATGCCGGTTGGGAAGTCTGACCGCAAAGCCCTCCTGCACTAAATTCTGCAATGCTTCCCGGATTGGCATCCTCGATACACCAAGCCGCTCTGCAAGTGCTTCCTGTGCCAGTTCTGTCCCCGGCTTTATCTGGCCTGACAAAATCTCCTCTTTGATCGTCTCTACAATATAATCCTTTGTCGGTACATTCATCATCAATCCCATCTGTCTTCCTCCTCTGTATCCCATATCTTTCTATATTTTCATCTTCGGATCTATAAATGTATCCATTTTATGATACTTTCTTTTGCATCTACTTTATATGTCATATTGTATCCATTTTTATCTTTAAAGTCAAGATTAAATCAATTTAAATGCCAGGTTTTGCATTGTCTGTAAATATTTTTATTTCTTATTTAACTTTTTATTTCTCATTTCAGATTTTCATTTTTCTTTTTCATATAAAAAAGCAGCTATAGGATCGCTTTGCATCCATATAGCTGCCTTACTCTATCTGCTGCAGGTTCTTATGCTGCTGATTTTCATGCTACTGATTCTCATGCTGCTAAGAAATGCCTGCCCTTTATTTTCCTTCTTTCATATGCACTGTAAGCTGATTGAACGGAATCTCGATTCCTGCTTCATCGAACTGAAGCTTGATCTCTTCCAACACTCTCCATCGTGTAGTCCAGTATGCTTCTGTCTTCACCCATGCACGCAGTCCGATCACGACACTGCTGTCAGCCAGTTCATCCACAAAGACTTTAATCTCCTCATCCTGTATTACATCCTTATCATTCAACAACATAGTCTCGATCAGACCCTTTTGCCTTTTTCAGATCAGCATCATAGGCGATTCCGACTTTCAGATCTAACTGTCGCTCAGGACGTGCAGTCACATTGGTCAGACTGTTATCTGTCAGAATCCCATTTGGAACAATGATCGTCTTGTTGTCGATCGTCGTCATTCTTGTATAAAAATCTGGATTGACTTCACTGTTCCTTCGATCCCGGCTGAATTGACCATAATATAATCGCCCACTTCAAATGGTTTTAAAATAAGGATCAGTATTCCCCTGCAAAATTGGAAAGACTTCCCTGAACTGCAAGACCAATGGCTACACCTGCTGATGCAATCAGTGCCGCTACTGAAGAAGATTCCACACCAAATTTTGTAGCGATGAGAAAGATCAGAACTGCATACATTACGAATTTCAGCATAGAATCTACAAACTGTTTGACTCCCACATCTGCATTTGCTCTCTCCATCGATCTGGAAACAATCTTCCTGATCCACTTGATCACTTTTCTTCCGATCAGAAAGAAAATAATCGCAAACAAGACTTTCATTCCAAATGCGATCAGATTCGGAATATGATCATAAAAGTATTGTACAAACTGATTGACTTCATTCGCTGTATCTTTTGTCACTTCCTGTGCTGAATCCAACACATCACTGACGGAATCATTCGTAACCGTACCGGATGCTGCCAGATACAGACGCGGGATTGCACGCTGTAGCAGATTTCCTGTTCCTGTCATTTTTCTTATTTCCTTTCTCATTCATTTTTTATCAGGCTTTTTCACTTTTCTGTTGCTATCAATTTTGCAGTTTTTTCCTGCTGCTATTTCAATGCAAGAAATGCACAGAGATTACCACGCTTATTTCCCATCGTACGATGAGAATAAAGGATCTCACTGTTGCAGTGCGTACACACATTTGTAATCGCCATATGCTCTGCCAGAATCCCACTTTCTAAAAAGATCAGCTCATTGGCTTTCCAGAGATTCAACTGATATTTTCCATTTGCTTTCTTATAAAACAACTGATCCCAGTTCTCCTTATCAAAAGCTTCACGGAATTTGTCGATCACCTCTTCGCTGACTTCATAGCAGTCCATACACACAGAAGGTCCTACCGCAGCCAGTATCTCTTCCGGTCTGCATCCAAACGTCTCCTGCATCAGCTCAACCGTATGCTTTCCGATCTTACCAACAGTGCCACGCCACCCGGAATGACTCAGTCCGATGACTTTTCTGACCGGATCAACAAAATAAAGGGGAACACAGTCTGCATATGAAGTCACCAGGCAGATTCCGGGTCTGTCCGTGATCAGACCGTCCACATCCGTATAATCCCGTTCCTTTAAGATTCCCTTTCCCCGGTCTTTCTCCGTCACAATCCTGACATTTGTAGTATGCGTCTGCTTTGAAAGTACCATATTCTCACAGGAAACCCGATTGCAGCTCCCATACGCCGGAAATTTTCACGGACTGCCTCCGGGTCATCTCCCCGTTCAAAACTTAAATTCATGGATGAATAATATCCCTTACTTATGCCTCCAAGTCTTGTAGAGAATCCATGTCTGACGATTCCCGTATTTTTAAAAAGCGGAAACTCCAAAAATGGTGTGACAGTTCCGCTTCTTCCAAGATAGATTCTTCATTTTTATATTTCAATCCTAAAGCCATTTTCATCCTCCAAATGCATTCTTTATCAGCGTGATCTTTGTCCCCTCGATTCCGACCACATCAAATCTGCACGGCACATCCTCCAGCTGCTGTTCTGTCAGATAATACATTGCCGTACGGAAGATCTTCTGCTGCTTTCTGGCATCCACCGCTTCCAGCGGACTTCCTTTCCGTTCATCAGCTCTGTATTTTACTTCACAGAACACGTAATACGCTCCGTCCTTTGCAATCAGATCGATCTCCCCAAGACGGCAGCGGTAATTAAACTGAAGAATCTCATATCCCATCTGCTCCAGATAAAATCCGCTGCTTTTCATAATCTGCTCCTGTCTTTCTCCGATTCTTCTGAATCTTTTTCATTCTCTTCTCCGTCATCTGCACTGAAACATTCATGATTACATGAAATTCTTTATAAATGTCCTTCGGTGGATCGGTGACGGACCATACTTTTGAATCGCTGCAATATGCTCTTTTTGAGCCATATCCCTTATGCCCTGCAAATCCGTATTCAGGAAGAATTTTATCGTATTCGATCATCAGCCTGTCCCTTGTCACTTTTGCAAGAATACTGGCTGCAGCAATCGAAACACTCTTCGCATCCCCTTTAATGATCGGAACCTGCATGATCGTCATCTCCGGGATTGTCACCGCATCATTGAGCAAAAGATCCGGCTCTCTGGAAAGTTTTGATACTGCCTCCCGCATAGCCTCATAGGTGGCCTGCAGGATATTGATCTCGTCAATTCTTGCCGGACTTGCCATTCCGATTCCTGTCGCAACTGCCTTCTCCATGATCTCATCATACAGTTCTTCTCTTCTTGCCGCTGACAGCTTCTTGGAATCATTCAGATACAGAATCTCACAGTCTGTCGGCAGAATCACCGCTCCAGCCACCACCGGACCGGCCAGCGGGCCTCTTCCTGCCTCGTCAATTCCACAGATGCACCGGTACTGACTATACTTTTTCCTCATAAAAGTGCATCTGTTTCAGCCGTTCTCGTTCCTGCACAAGTGCCGCCTGCTTTTTTGCGGTAACGTGCCGCCAGATTCTGCACACCGATCCGGGAATCCTGCTCATAAAACCGCAGAGTTTCTCCCAGCTATTTTCATCGGAATTTTCAAATTCTTTTTTATCTCACTGATGCTTTTTTCCCATTCTGTTACTCCTGTCCGGTCAGCTCATGACGGATCCATCCTATTTTTCAAAAAAGGCCAGATCCTGATCCATGCTCTTCCTACAAAATCCTTTCCATGCACAACTCCCACATCCACGGAACGGCTGTCCTTGCTGTTGTTCCGGTTATCACCAAGCACAAAATACTCATCCACACCCAGCGTAACCGGCTCTGCAGCAATTCCGGCTTCTTCCATCACTTCATTTCCGTAATGTTCTTCCAGCTTTTTCCCCGTTAATATAGACCGAACCGTCCAGGATCTGTACCGTCTCGCCGGGCAGTCCGATGATCCGCTTGATATAGTATGTACCTGCTTCATATTGATAAGGAAATACAATGATCTCAAATCTTTCCGGTTCCCGGAACTGATAAGAAATTTTATCAACGATCAGTTGATCCCCGTCAGACAATGTCGTCTCCATAGAAGCCCCGCTTACCTGCGTCCTCTGTGCTACAAAGGTTACAAATCCCCATGCAATGATAACAACAATCACAATATATACCAGCCATCCTGCCAGTTCCTTTATAATTTTTTCCTCATACTGCCTCCGGAACTTCCAGGGTGATCCTGCCAAGCCGTCCGTTGCGGAAATCATCTAATAAGATGGCTGCCGCCTTCTCTGTATCAAATTCATTTCCCGTACCAGACAATGTCTGCTCTGGGCAATCTTCTCAAGAACTTCAAACTTATCATCGGAATGCTCTATCGCATACTTTTCTTCCAGCACTCCCGGATAAGATCGGTTTATAAAATCCACCAGCTCGGATGCCAGTTCTTCTGTCTGAAGGATCTCATCCTTGATGGAGCCGATAAACGCCAGTTTCAGACCGACTGCCTGATCTTCAAATTTGGGCCAGAGGATTCCCGGTGTATCCAGTAACTCTACATTTTTATTCAGTCTGATCCACTGCTTCCCCTTTGTTACACCCGGTTTATTTCCGGTCTTCGCACAGGCTTTTCCTGCCAGGGAATTGATAAATGTGGATTTTCCAACATTCGGGATTCCTACTACCATAGCCCTGACCGGACGGTTCAGGATGCCACGTTTGCGGTCCTGCTCCATTTTTTCTTTACAGGCCTCCTGAATGACATTCTGGATCGATTTGATCCCGCCGCCCTTCCTGGAATTTACTTTTACCGCAGAATATCCTTTTTCTTTGAAATACTCCAGCCACTCATCATTTCTTCTGTCCTCTGCAAGATCTGCCTTATTCAGCAGGATCAGTCTTGCCTTATTCTTTCCCTAATTCGTCAATATCCGGATTCCTGCTGCTAAGCGGAACCCTCGCATCTACAAGCTCAATGAGCAGATCGATCAGCTTGATATTTTCCTGCATCATCCTTCGGGCCTTTGTCATATGACCCGGATACCACTGAAAATGCATACCATACCCTCCTGCATCCTGTTCTGTCTATGATAAATGATTACTTTTTACAATTCCAAAATGATCTCCTGATGTGGTATTGAACCATACTTTTCCATAAAGATCATCTTTTTACAATTCCAATATCTGAAGATCTGCTGTCTTCCCCTGCCTTGTGGATTATCTCCCAGAAGGAAATATTCATCTGCTCCAAGCTTCACCGGTTCTGCTGCAATCCCGGCATCCCGGATCTCGAGACATACTCATAACTCTTCAGTTCTTCCCCGTCGATATAAAGTTTCCCCTCTTTGATCTGAACTGTCTCGCCGGGCAGTCCGGCTACTCTTCTGATATAAAAATGGACTTCTTTATTTCCATTCGGCCGGAATGCAACAATCTGTCCCCTGGATAACTCTTTCATGTCAATCACCAGGCGATCCACAAGGACTACTTCTCCATTACGGATCGATGGAGTCATCGCATCTCCTGAATTGCTGATCCGGTGTCCAAAAAAATGCAACAAGCAACACTGCCACCGCACACGCCCCTGCAATCTCTGCTGCCCAGATGATAATCTGGCGGATCAGGCGTGGATTCTTCTTTTTTCAAATTTTAACTTTTTTATTATCTTCAAATTTTAAATGATTCTTTTTCTTTTTAACTTTTCTCTTTTTTCCGCCTCTGCCTGCGGAAATTAATCTCCTGTCCAATATACAAATCTTTGTAATTGTCCTCTCATGGTTACTATTTTGCTTATAGTTATTATTTAACTAATTCTTTTACCTTAGCAGCCTTACCAACACGCTGTCTTAAGTAGTTCAGTTTCGCTCTTCTTACTTTACCTCTGCGGATAACTTCTACTTTCTCAACATGTGGAGAATGTACCGGCCATGTCTTCTCAACACCGATTCCGTTAGAGGAATTTTCTTACTGTGAAAGTTTCTCTTGCTCCACCGCCCTGTTTCTTCAGAACTGTTCCTTCGAATACCTGGATTCTTTCACGGTTTCCCTCTTTGATCTTAGCGTATACTTTTACAGTATCACCAACGTGAAATTCAGGTGCATTCTCTTTTTAACTGTTCTGCTTCGATTTTCTTAATAATTTCGTTCATTTTTGTGTGACCTCCTTAATATTTGACGTTCTTAACACTCATTCTGTGCCAGAGGACCATCGCTCTTCTTTTCACAACTTTTGTAGTTTATCATACTTTTCTTATATTTTCAAGCATTTATTTTATTTTTAATCATTTATCTGGTCTTTCAGCCATTTTTTTTCTTTTTCTGTCAGATTACTCTTCTCCAACAGATCCGGTCTTCTCTCATAAGTACGGAGGATTGACTGTTCTCTCCGCCATTTTTCAATATTTGCATGATGTCCTGACATCAGAACCGGTGGCACTTTTTTCCATGCCACTCTTCCGGTCTGGGAATACTGCGGATATTCCAGCAGATTATCCTGAAAAGATTCAAACTCCGCAGATACATTGTTATGAAGCACGCCCGGTACTAATCTGAAATCGCATCGACCATGACCATCGCCGGCAGTTCTCCGCCCGTCAGCACATAATCTCCAATCGAAACATAATCCGTCACGATTTCTTCCAGTACCCGTTCATCAATTCCTTCATAATGTCCGCATAAAAGCACCAGGTCTTCTTCCTTTGCAAGTTCCTCCGCCATTCCCTGGCTGAACACATCTCCTGTGGAGAAAGATAAACGACCCTGAGCTTTTTTTTTCTTTCACCGGCTCTTCTTCTGATCCAGTCACCGGTTTTTTCTTCCAGTTGTTCTGCTTCTGCCGGCTCTTCTGTCTCTGCCTCTGCCGGTTTTCTTTCAGCGATCTTTTTTCTGACAGCTTCATATGCCAGATAGACCGGTTCTGCCTGCATCAGCATCCCGGCTCCGCCACCATAGGGATAATCATCCACGCTTTGATGCTTATTAAACGCATAGTCCCTGATATTAACTGCTTCAATCGACAAAAGTCCGTTACTTATTGCCCTGCCTGTAATACTGGTATTCAGTCCCTGCTCTATCATTTCCGGAAAAAGGGTCAGTATATGAAAATTCATCAGATCAGTCCCTCCATCAGATGTACCGTCATTTTTTTCTCTTCCGGGTCTACTTCCAGGATACACTCATGGATTGCCGGAGAAGCACCTCTCCGTACCTTTCCGACTGTACGATGTAAACTTCATTTGCCCTGTCTCCATCACGTCCTTCAGTACGCCAAAACGTTCTTCACTTTCGTCTGTATAGACATCCATTCCGATCAGATCCCCGATATAATACTCATCCTCTTCCAGTTCAACTGCATTCTCCTGGCGACAAACAGACTCTTTCCCTTATATTTTTCAATGTCATTGATATCATCGATCCCTTTAAATTTCACGATCACAAACTGCTTAAAAAACGGACTGACTGGATTTCAAGATCCAGCTTTTTCCTTTTCCTGTATCAAGGATGACTTCTTTCAATGTCTGAAACCTTGCAGCATCATCTGTTGTCGGAAAACTTTTTACTTCACCGCGAAGTCCGTGAGTCGATGAAATGACTCCCACCTGTAAAACTGCTCCATTGCCCTGTTCTCCTTTTGTTCACTCAATCTGCTCTGCTAAGCTCCTGCATCTGTCCCCTTCCGGCTTTCTCCCTGCTTTTTTCAGTTTTACCACAGTTTCGGCAGAAAAGAAAAGGGCAGTTCCATCCTTGCGGATGACTGTCCCTTCCTCTGTGCTGCTTAGATAATATCTATAACAACTTTCTTGTCTTCCTTTGCTGCTGCGGCTTTTTTTACAACCGAACGGATCGCTTTTTGCGATACGTCCCTGCTTACCGATTACTTTTCCCATGTCGCATTCTGCAACATGAAGTTCCAGTACTGTGGTTCTGCCTTCCTGCTTCTCACTGACAGAGACTTCATCCGGGCAGTCCACCAAAGCCTTTGCGATTACTTCAACTAATTCTTTCATGACACTCGCACCTCCGTGGAGACAGAATAATTATTTTCGATTCCTGCTGCCTTGAAGATCTTTCCAACAACTTCTGTCGGCTGAGCACCATTATTGAGCCATTTCTTAGCTGCTTCTTCGTCTACTTTGAATACGCCTTGGCTCCTGATTCGATCATATGTTCCGATTTCCTCGATGAATCTTCCATCTCTTGGTGATCTGGAATCTGCTACAACGATTCTATAAAAGGAGCTTTCTTTTGTCCCATTCTTCTTAATCTGATTTTTACTGCCATTTCTTTCACCTCATCATTTTATTTGTATATTGTTAATCTATAATAAACTGTCCTGCCGATGACAGAAGGTTTCTTTATGCTGATTCAGGCACAGCACAAGCCACCGGCGGTTACAGCTTATGTGTCAAAAAGGGGAGCCTGAACCTGCCCTTTTTTCCACCTTTTCCACCCATCAGCCCAGGAAGCTTCTTCATCATCTTCCTTGACTCGTTGAACTGCTTCACCATTCGGTTTACGTCTGCAATATCAACGCCTGCACCTTTCGCAATACGGTGCTTTCTGGAGGGATTTAAAAGATCTGATTCCGCCGTTCCTCAGGAGTCATGGAAAAGATCATAGCCTCCATCTGTGCCATCTTCTTCTCACTTTCCTCTGAATCAAGATCCGGCATCTTTCCTGCCATATTGCCCATTCCCGGCATCATTCCCATAATGCTTGAAAGACCGCCCATCTTCCGCATCTGCTCCATGCTGTCGAGATAGTCCTCGAAGTCAAACTGGGCTTTCTTCATCTTGTCAGCCATCTTTTGGCTTTCTCTTCATCCAGTTCTGCCCCGCTTTTTCAATCAGGGAAAGAACATCTCCCATTCCAAGAATCCTGGATGCCATTCTGTCAGGATAAAACTGTTCCAGATCGGAAAGCTTTTCTCCCATACCGACGTAAAGGATTGGTCTTCCCGTCACTGCCTTGATAGACAATGCCGCACCACCTCTTGTATCACCGTCCAGTTTGTAACGATGACCCGTCGATTCCAATCTTATCGTTAAAGGAGCTTGCAACATTCACTGCATCCTGTCCGGTCATTGCATCAACAACCAGAATCGTCTGATGAACTGTCACCGCTTCTTTTATTTCCTGAAGTTCTGCCATCATATCCTCATCAATATGCAGACGACCTGCTGTATCGAGGATTACGATATTATTTCCATTCTTTGCTGCATGTTCCATCGCAGCTCTGGCAATATCTGCAGGTTTATTTTTATTTCCCATTGAGAAAACTTCCACGCCCTGCTTCGCCATTTATCTCCAACTGCTTGATCGCAGCCGGACGATACACATCACAGGCCACAAGTAAAGGTTTTTTCCTTTTAACTTGAACTTTCCTGCCAGCTTTGCTGTTGTCGTGGTCTTACCTGCTCCCTGAAGACCAGCCATCATAATGACTGTAATCGCACTTCCTGGCTGCAACTTGATCTCTGTTGTCTCAGATCCCATCAGCCTGATCAGCTCTTCATTTACAATCTTGATGACCATCTGTCCTGGATTCAGACCGTTCATTACATCCTGACCGATCGCTCTTCCTGCACATCTTTAATGAAGCCTTTTTACTACTTTGAAGTTTACATCCGCCTCAAGGAGTGCCATTCTTGTCACCTATGCCATCATACACGAAACAGATTCAGGTGTCAAGTGTTTTTTCTTTTACACTTTATCACAGCCTAACAATCTACATGAAGCATTCCCATCCTTGATTCTGTCCCTTTCATTTCACACATTACCTCTGAACTTTTAATTTTATTTCCACATTTGTCATATCAGGGTACTTTGACAACAGACAGTCAGCATCCCGAGACAACGGAGCTGCCATAGACGTCTCTGTCTTCATTATATATATGATGTTCTCCGACATTCCCATACTGTTACAGCCATAACCTGTTCCAGGTGCAAAACATCCGGTTTTACAACGCATTCCTCCTTGCTTCATCCTTCTTCCCTGAATAATCTGACTCTTCCTGCTTTTTCTCGAATACGGAAGATTGCTGTCAGGCACGCCTTCCACTGTAATCACTTTTCATTGCTCCGGAACTGCCACCGTTCCTCCTCCTATCGTAGTTTCCGGTAGAGACAACAACGGTAAGACTGGTATCCCAGAGCAGTTCCACTGCATCAACAGCAGTTCTTTTGTTTTTTGTAAGTCCGATCTGTACCGACAGAAATATTCACAACCCGATCCCATACTTCTTTCTTTCCTTTTAAAAATCCACTCAACCCTTTCATCACATGAGAAACATCCCCGTTTTGTCTTTATCAAGTACTTTTCCGACAACAAGCTTTGCTTTAATAAGCCATGTTTGTGTATGTGTCTCTGCTGACACTTTTTTTCCGCAAAAATCCCAGCCAATAAAGTGTTCCATGTCCGCTTGTCGTCATAACATTTTTCCCGGCAGGCTACCTTCTTTGTAAAATCGCAAACTTCACTCACTGCCAAGCCTCAGATCAGGATGTCTTGCTATCCCGGTATCCAACAGCGCCACGCACACTCCCTGCCCCATGCATCTTCCCTGTTTTATGTCATCACACCAGTATCCGACTGATTGTTTTTACCCATTTCATAAGAAATCCTTTATTCAGAATATTCCCTGACACGAAACTTTTGCCCTAAGGAACACTTTTCATCTGTCGGCATAATATAAAACTGTAAACAATAATCAATTCGAGGATTTAACATGAGTGATTTAACAG
>VOFH01003468.1_pt1 | contig 24225 bp, 40 predicted proteins | sample 5384091 | NCBI WGS metagenome assembly VOFH01 (sample SAMN12384727, study PRJNA508395) | human gut metagenome | isolation source: healthy gut G | host: Homo sapiens
AAAATGACTTCAGAAGAACATGAACTATTTAATAATTATCCAATTTATCACTTATATAAGAATTTATTAAACGAAAAGGGAACATGATGTTCTCTTTTTATTTTTAGTTTATTGACAATAGAACATGTGTTTGGTAAAATGGATTATAATGACAGTATTGGGAGAAAATAGATGGCTGTAAAGAAATAAATCATAAAGATTTACTAGAGCATGGAATAATTATAACGAATAAGGAATACGCTCAGGATAACCAGTATATAAGAATATGTAAAATTAAGTATCAAAATGTTATATACCATGTAAGGATTGAAAATGACAAGATTACTAAATTAACTCAATGGGATATGCTCCCATATAATGAAAGCCCAGATGATATACAGCGTTTGTCACAAGAGGAACTATTGGATTTATTTATGTTTAGTGGCAGGGATCGGGCGCAGAATGCAGAAGCGAAGCGGGTATACTGGCTGTGTGTATATGAAATTAACAAGCGGTATGGAGATGAGATTGAAATTTTAAAAAAGGAGTATATGATTTGATTGATTCCGAATCAAAGAAATTGTATGAAGACGCATCTTCTTCCCTTATAAATGCTTTTTCGGAATTCTGAAATTTGTGAAGTATGAGGATGAAATTGCAGATGGACTGACTGGAATTGCATATATATTTTTTTATGAGAACATTGCGTTTTCTTTTTGAAAACGGAGTGATTATGGTGGATTCTTTCAAAATAACGGAGATACACAGGGCTGATTCAACATTATTAGTGGCAAGCAACGATAAAGAAAAGAGAGAAGGAACACCCTACGAAATATATAAATGGATAAAAGAGAGTATATAAGCAGCGACAAAAGCTATAATATTGACAGTAAAGATGTTGGGAGTTATAGTTGATGTATAACATGTGGAAAAATATGAGATATGGAGGCTGCTATGTACGAAAATATGTATCTAATGAATAATCACACATATGTGATAGAACAACAACAGCCGCAAGAGCAGCAAAAAAAGCCATGGCTTATTATGGCCGCATCTGTTCCAGCGCAAGAAGCATGCGTGACGAATATGTCAGAGGTGACTATAATGATGCTTTGTGCCAGTGCAGAACAACTAACGGAATACTCATTGAATGCCATTGCTGAAATGAATGGAGGTTTGATGAAAGGTATATGAATCATAGAACCTAGTAAACAGAAAAAAGAATATATACCTGATTTTGGAAATATCTAATAAGTCACTTCGCAGAATGCAGGCAGCATATAAAAACAAATATCCAAATCCCAATACACATCAGATTCAGCATAATTATAATCAAGATGAAGCGCGGAATATGATTAAAGATGCGATGGTCGCGGGTGAAGAGGCGCTGAATGTTTTAAATATTCCGCTTCAGGAACGGTACAAACAATTTGGCCAACCAAGCGATACGGATAATATAGATAGTTTTCATCTGCGAAATTTGTTATTCAATGGGCAGACACAAGAATATACCTATGTGCTATGATGGCAACAATAAAAGAAGGGCGTAAACCCTTCTTTTATTTAGCTGGTAAATCATATTGGAAATAAAAACACCAATGATTGTTCCAAGAGTGAGAGAGGCTCATCAATATATTCCAGAACATGATGGAACAATTCATCAAGATTGGAATTCATAGGTATTTTTTTCTTATCCTGATATCTTTTAATGTTTTCTTTGAGCATGGATTTATTAATCCCAAAAAATAAGGGCTTTTTAAATATTGTTCCATAACATAATGAGGAGGTAATGGTTGCTTTTCTGGTTTGAAACCGGCCGCCAAAATCACCTTCTCAAAATCCATGCCTTTATCAATCACATCACATTTTTTTAGTCTCAATCAAAGGACTAAGGCCGGATAGGGATGGTTTTATATTATCACCGGGATTAGGACAGAAAACGGACACTTTTTGTTCCAAAGCAAAATCAATGGTATGCATCGTCCCAATTATTATGCAAATCTATAGCCACAGAAGCCAGATAAACCAACAATAAGACGGTTCCTGTTAACAAATCTATATTTTACCGGAGGTGTCCCAACTGGATATTCTGACATCAATGTTCCTCCAGCCGTTAAGATATCATTGGCAAGCTGCTTATTGGCTGCAGGATAGACCATATCAAGTCCGTGTGCCAATACAGCAATGGTTTTTCCTCCATTTGTCATGCATGAAATATGGGATAAACGATCAATCCCATTGGCAAGTCCAGAAAACAATAGAAAATCTTCTTCGTTTACATAAGCTGCGGAACCAAAAAATGAACCGCGTTGAATCCGAATAAAGTTGATTACGTGGTGCCTACACACGCCACAGATTTCTTGACATATCAAATCTGGCTGTGTACCCTTATAATAAATAACAGCTGGTGGGTTGACAATTGCATTAATGATGCTGGATATCCGTCCTGTGAGTAAATTGCTGTGTGAATGTCATTTTCCTGATTTCATCAATATTCATCGGCCTTCAATGATTCTGCCTGCTTTATTTTATCATTTAATAGATCCCGAACTGGCAAAATTGTAGATTAGAAGATAAGACATCAATATCACCCTCAAAAAGGAGGAGAGTATAGTTTATCGTAATCCCTTATCAGATTCAGTACAATCTCGTTTGGTAATCCTAATTCAGTTAAAGCAATGTAATATCTATCCATGTAAATATTTCCTATCTATTGAAAAATTGTCGAATACACTGCTTATATAACTATTTTGATTTTATCATTATATGGTGTATTTTATTCTTTGAAGTCTCCAGCATTTCCTCGCTCCAGCTCCAGAATGAATCATCAATATCCAATAAATATGATGGAGCGCAATCTTCCTCATGATTATGATACGTGATGGTTGCTTCTTTACCAAGATACTGAATCATATCTTCTTCTAATCCGACACCACCATAAAGATGTTCTGGAATCAAATCATGTTTGATTCTTTACCTTACTTCCCACTGGTCTTTTTAATTCTTTTTAATTCATCTATATTCTCCACGAGATAATCGGTAAACTTATTTGTATCAAAATCATGCATGTCTTGAAAATAATCACTCAAAACCTGTGACAATCTATTCCTAAGATTTTCCAATGTCAGTTACCTTCCTTATCACTACTTTTTCCACTCGATCTATCAATTTTAAAACGGTTTTTTAGTCATGTCAAGTTTTCATGTCTATTTTTATGAAAGTCTAATCTTCTTGATTGAAGATATCATATAACCTCATCCACTTCATACTTTGCATTGTCATCGTAATCAAAGTATTTTACAGATGACCGATTCAGTGAGTAAGTATAGCCAATATTGTAAACGGACCCATTGATGGTATAATCTTTTTGCGGAATGGCTGTTGAAGCTACCCAGTGACACAAAACCATTTTGTTGGCACCTAAGGCTTTAAAATAGATTCCTTTACAGCATTAAAGGTATTTCCATGTGTCATATAGTCATCGAATATGCATAAATTAAGCCGATTTTCCCGTCTCAAAGTATCAATCTTATTTTTGAAATCAGGATTAACACATAGCGTTCTGAATTCGTCAATCGCACCCATGTTGGTCCGTTCATCGGCCCGATAGCTCTCATGGGCTTTTTGTTTGGGAACCATTCGTAACAGTATGTTTTCACCATGAGGTATATTTCTTGGGATATGCCGGTTCTTGATGACACGTACCTGATGCATAAAACTGAATAAGTCAGGATTCAAGGAACAATCAGATGAAGGAATCATCGAACAACTCAATATCATCAAAAAGAGTAGTATTAGTCATTCCAGCCAGAAATGATACATAAGGATATCATAGTAGTTACGGCTCCTTCCTCTTTTTAATAGGTTTTCAAAGTTAATTATCATGTCCCTGCTCATTCTCTGTATAAGTTTTGGACCTATAACGGGCATCCATCAAAGACAGGGCAGTTACACCTGGCTCAATGGTTGATTTTGCGAACCAACTTTGTTGATTATACAGTGTTTTTTATGAATTTAAATAATTGCAGAGGTGTATCAACAACGACACCATATTTCCTTGCTGAAGATTCATTTGGAATCCAGTCAGGCACGATAAATAATGATTGTGAATTCACTGCAAGGTGAAAATCTACATCTTTTCCACTTATGAAAATAAACTGTTGTTTCTGACGGTCTAACAGACTTACAAGTCCTTTAGCTTCCGTCCCATGGATAAAATAAAAATTTCGATACCCTTTTCTTATATATGATTCTTCTGCACTACATAAGTTGTAGTATTTCTGCTGACAAAATAAACTTGAGTATTATCATCTGCATTAATTTCATTTATATAATTCACAAAGGTACGGCAAATTGTTTTTATATTTGGTGTCGTAAAAGTTTAAACGTAATAAATCTAAATTACAAAATATACATTTTTCCATAAAAGCACCTCCCGAACGATTTACTACTATTTTAACATATATGGTATAATTCTGCTGGAAAATTCATTACATAAACATATAAATTTTCACCATACTATTTATACTAAGTTAGAAAGAGAATAAAGTACAGGAGGTCTTATAATGTATGACAGGAAAGAAGAATTAGAAAGGAATACAAACAGAAACTTGCTCAAAGAAAGGGAACAAAGCCAATGTTCTCATATTTGGGAGCCAACGATATATAATCCAGAAAAAAAGATGGTTCCATATGGATGCAGGGTTCTTAGACAAGGTGTTGATTTTTGGTCAGAGCCAGAAGGATATAGGGAAGAGAACGTGCCTCGTTGGAGCAGACGATGCAGGAAGTGCGCAAGGTAGAATATACATATAAGCAAAAGCCAATCATCAGTGATTATGAAGCGGATTTTTCATGAGTTGAGAATTAAATATATGATTAAAAAGTAAAGGGAGAAAATAGGAATGGATCGAATGAAACTCGAAAATTATCTTCAAAATGTAGAAAAAGAAATCCGGACATGTTTACTAAGCTCAGGGTTATGTGGGTTCAATATTAATCTACTAACTAAAAAGATTTGCATAGACATGCCTAATGTACAATCTATTCATGTAGACAGGAACAATATCTACAGTAGAAAGCCTAGTCCTGAGTACATTGTCATTTCTTTTGAAAAAACACTACCAGGAAAAGAGATACCCTGTTCAGGCTTCTATAGACATATCACATATGAAGAATCCATTGATATAATCATTGCTTGGGATGATTGGATTAAGGCCTGTTTGCAGTCGTTTGTAAATTCAGGAATGACAGAGCAAGAAAAAACAGGTTCAGGATATTTTGGATAATTTCAATCACGCAAAGAATTAAGCATGATTGACTATAAAGGAGAATGAGAATGACATTATATGAGGAATTAAAAGAAAGAGGATTAATTGCGCAGGTAACAAATGAAAAAATTATTAGTGACATGATTAATAATGGAAAGGCAACGTTCTATATTGGATTTGATCCGACTGCTGACAGCCTACATGTTGGCACTTTATGGCACTATGTCTGATGAAGCGTTTGCAAGCCGCAGGAAACAGACCTATTGTATTGGTAGGTGGTGGTACTGGTATGATTGGTGATCCATCTGGACGCAATGATCTAAGACAGATGATGACAGTAGAAACCATCAGACATAATTGTGATTGCTTCAAACAGCAAATGAGCAATTTTATTGATTTTTCGGATGGAAAGGCGTTAATGGTCAATAATGCTGAATGGCTTATGGAACTTAACTATATTGAACTATTGCGTGATGTGGGACCACATTTCAGTGTGAACCGGATGTTGGCCGCTGAGTGTTATAAGCAGAGGATGGAAAAAGGACTTTCGTTTCTTGAGTTCAATTATATGATTATGCAGGCATACGATTTTTATGAACTGTTCCAAAAATATGGCTGTAACATGCAATTTGGAGGAGATGATCAGTGGTCCAACATGCTTGCAGGAACAGAGCTGATACGCCGCAAACTTGGCAAAGATGCACATGCAATGACCATCACGTCGCTATTAAATTCTGAAGGAAAAAAGATGGAAAGACACAATCTGGTGCTGTCTGGCTGGATCCCAAAAGACGTCTCCATATGATTTTTATCAGTATTGGAGAAATGTTGATGATAAGGATGTCCTAAAGTGCATTAAGATGTTAACGTTCCTTCAATTAACGAAATAAAGAGATGGAACGCTGGGAAGGAGCGCAGTTAAATAAAGCTAAAGGAAATCCTGGCATATGAGTTAACAGATTTAGTCCATGGAGAAACTGAAGCGAAAAAATGTAAGGAAGCGGCTATGGAAATATTTTCTGGTTCAGGATTAACCGAAAATATACCGACTCATAGCCTAAGAGATAAAGATTATAAAGATGATAAAATTGATATCTGTAGCATTCTTACCACCACTGGTTTATGTGAATCAAGAGGTGATGCTAGAAGGACAATTGAGCAAGGTGGGATTTCGGTTAATGGAACTAAAATAAATGATAGCAGAAAAACCTATACAAAAGAGGAAATCAATAGCCAGGAATTCGTTGTAAAGAGAGGAAAGAAAACATTTAGGAAAGTAGTTAATAATTAAATCATCGGTATAATTCTTCTCAATATCGGACAAAATGATAAAACAAAATAGGGCAATTGCCTATTTTTCATCGTTAATAATTTTTATATGACTGCTGAATATCTGAAACAATTTCTTTGACACAAGCATATAATTCACTTAACATTTTCTCTTCATCAATTGTCATAATATGCATTTTTCCAGCCCTCCCAAGATTTACCTTTTTTCTGGGATTGTAAATTCATAAAAATCAAGTCTATCATAAGATAATGTCCCATCTGAGAATATTTTTGTCCAATAGGTTGCAACCTTATTTTGGGAGAATGGAATTATATAAGCATCATGTCCACCTATAATAATTGAATGTAAAGCATTGATGTAATTATACATATAAAGTACTGATTTTGTAGAAAAAATGTCACGGAAATAGTCAAGTTCTTAATCATAATCAACGAACATAGATGTATCATTATCTTTTACAGGAACCTCAAATTCGATTGCCTGCTCAATTACTGAATAACAGAAAGTTGCAAAAAGATACAGCTCTTCATTTTTACTAGCAACCATAATCCCAGGTAATCCAGGAATTGTTTCTTCATCATTCCAATTTTTGGAAATATAATGCCAGGAATCACTTCATCACCATCATGATATGCATATTCGTAATCACAATAAATGCCACATTTTTGTCAACATCCGATATAACTCATACAACTTTCTGTTTTTGTTGACAAAGGCCTCAAAATCTCAACAGCAACAATACAATCGACACTTTCTGCGAAATAACGTTCATCTGAATTAAGATTCATCATTACATAATCCTCCATATATCTAGATTTGGTATTAGTATGTAGGAAAAATATTCAATCAAACATGGACCTTCATCCGAATGCTTTCGTTTTTACAACATCCATATCTCATACTTATTACAGAAAGGTAGGTGATATGTAAGTGACAGAAAAAACAACAAAGACCTCGACAAAGAAAGCTAGGTCGAAACAAAAAATAGAAGAGAGACTTTTCTGGAATACCAGGATCAAATTGATGTAACAAATCTTATGGAAACCGCTAAGAATGAATTTAAAAAATTATATCCGGACGAACTGATTGAGAACATTAACGTATATATGAATGCAATAGAGATGATCGGCATATTATGTGGTGAATGGAAGAGCAGAGGAAACATTCAAATTTAAATTAAGATAAATGGAAGCAGGTTTATCTCTGCAGTTTAAAAACAAAAGGAGCCATAAAGGCTCCATTTTAATTGTTATTAAGATAGTTGTTAGAAAATTCAATTAAATCACAATAGTCATATAGTCCATTGAATGAGGACCGGCTTTTTGTGATGGAAATGTCTTTGGCAAATTGTTCATTTACTGTTTTTAAAGCAGGGAACGCATATTCCAAAGTATTTCCATTGGTTACAACTGCAATAGGTGTATTAATCCCAGGTAAAGCTGTCAACATAAAGTGTTGGTATTCATCAGTAAGATTGTTTGAAGTCAGGACATTTTGAATGTCTTTTTTTCGTAATCTATTTTCTTTTCATAAAACATGGAGCCAGATGCCTCCATTTTACCGGGACATAAGATTCCAAGCGTTGGATTTGCTCATCGGTTAATAAATCACGAGCATCATCAGATACTTCTTTTCCTTTGTTAAATACTATCTGGATTGTCTTTGAATCCACATTAATCGGTAATGTCCAGATATACTCTGCATCTTGTAAAAACGATGTCACATCGATAGAATCAGAGTTTAGCAAATCATCTGTTGGGACATACATTTTTCTAACTTGTTCCAATCGATATCACTGGATTTTACCTTCCTTGATATGTCACCAGAAATATAATAATCATTTGCAAAAAGATAGTATATTGGATGTTTCAGCTTTTAACTGAGCTAAGTCGTCATCATTTACCTGGATAAAAGATGATATTTCGTAGTAGCATCGGAAGAAGTTGCTTGCTTTGCAAGTGCAGTAGCAGATGAAAAAAAGATTGCCATTGCGGCGCTTAATAATACAATTTTTTTATAAGTTTTTCTCATATAGTGCCTCCTTAATTCGTAACAACAGCATGGCTATATTTCATTCCGGTTGTTGTACCTGGATACAAAAAGTTCCATTCATTGCTTCATCTAGATTAAATGAATTACCAGTTGAGTATTTCTTTTATCAGCATCGAGATAGAAGATACGACCCTCGTCTTCGTTGTATCCAATCGCGGTAATTGCATGTCCTTTTTCTTTCCCTCAGCATTAATATAATGCATACTGGCTAGAAATGGTGTATAATTCATTACTTTATTTACAGTACTTGTCATGGATAGAGGATAATAAGCTTCTGCATCTAATCCTGTAATATAGGAAAGCCCTTTCTTTTCTTCATCAGAATTGCCTCAGAGTTAACTATCGTTCCTTTTGACATATAAACAAATATCGTTTTGAGATATTCCATTATCAGGATTTAAATAATCACCGATTGTCTTAATGGAACCAATCCAGCACCACTCATCCTCTTTTCATCCACTCTTTCAACACCAAGTTTCGTGTAATATAACTCTCCGCTGCTTCTAAAACCAAAACGTGTTATTTCCATAAGTATCACTCTTTATAGTACAAGTGCCAGTTACCATAGCTCCTTGTGGATAGCCTGGCTGTTCACCTGGATTTAAATAATACCATTTATTATTGATGTATTGCCATCCGGATAACATGTAGCCATCATTATTGAAATAGTACCAATAGTTGTTGATAAGCAACCATTCATTCCTTGCATAAGAACCATCACCTTTTTCATACCACCATCCGGTTGAATCCTGGTGCCAACCTTCTGCTCGGGTTGAGGCAGCTGAATATGTATCTTCGCCAGGTGAATTTTAGCATAGAGAGATTCAATACTAGTTTCCTCATACTCACCATAGGAATTGATGCATAAGCAGAAAAACCACTAAAAAAGAACAGAAGACATGGTTAACACATAACATAGATAAAAATCTTTTTTCATATATGTCTCCTTTATATTATATATTATATTTTTATTTGTGAAAAGGAAATTCTGAAAAATCAGAGAAATTCAGATTTCAAGATTAGAAGATGTTATTAATTCATCTTCTGAATGTTATTATGAAAGATAAAAAAAGGAAAAAATGGAAAAACACAGATAATGATTATGCTTTCAGATAACTTTTTTATTGTAATGAGAATGACGCCATATTATCATCATAAATGAAAAATGGAGGAATACATGATGTATATAGAATCGTTAGCACTTGAAATAACAAGAAAATGCTCCTGTGCCTGTTCTCATTGCTTAAGAGGTGATTCATGCAGGAGATGGATATGCCGTTCGAGCTGCTTCCAAAGGTATTTAATGGCATAGAATCAGTTGGAATTCTAACTTTTTCGGGAGAGAACCGAGTCTTAATATCCCGTTCATGGAAGAAACTTTTAAACTATTGCAAAAAGAACAACATTGATATAAAATCAATCTATGTCGTAACAAATGGCTTACAGAATCAGAAAGAATTAATAAAAGCCATGGACGATTGGCTTATATACTGCGTATCAAGATTTGGCAATTGTAATCCGGAAGACCATCTTGCTATGTGGGATGCCTATAGTGAGTATATGGAAGAATGCATGTTTGGTTTATCATGTTCCGTTGACCAATTCCATCCGGAAATGGAGAAACAAGTATATAGGGCATTTTCACATATTCCATATTATTCTAATCAAAAAGAGGGTAGGTTTGCTGAAAGCGGGCTGGAGTTTGGAAAAATATTGATTAAAGAAGGCAACGCATATCTTTCTGGTTATGATGGAATACAATCAGATTCGATTGACTCCTTTTATATTGATGACAATATGGTAGAAAATGTATATGTTTCATCTAAAGGTTATGTCTTTTTCTGATTGTGATCATTCATATGAAACAGTACGATGAATACTCAACGGATTTAAATAACATTCAATTATACTCAATCATGCAAATCATTAACAATGTCATTACATGCTGAGACCTTACCGGTTGCGATATAAGAAAGGAGAAATAAAATGAATCCATTAGAAGTCCTATTTTCAGAAGAAGACAAACAAAATATCAAAAATATAATCGAGCGTAAAAATCCAGGTGATTTAGAAATAACCGAATCATTTAATTCTATATGGTATCGTGATTATGAATCGGAAACGGAATTACGGATTCTATTCCTAGGAGACATAAAATTAACCATTTCGAGAGTCGCATTTAAAAACAAAAAGAATGGGAACGATGACAGAAATATATGAGTATTTAAGGACTTTCTGTAAAGAAAAAGGGATAAAAAAGATAGTTGTTCAGTCAGTTGAGACAAAGGAAATGGCTGATTTCTGTCTGAAACATAAGATGGAGCCGAACCCGTATTGTCTGGATGAGGCGATTATTTGATGGGAGACTATGAAATTATTATATAGAGGCAATGGCCTCTTTTACAATAAAAAGGCGGAAACCGCCTTTTAGTTTTATAAAACCTATCAAATCATAAATTGGATTGAAGTCGAGAGCTTCAAAGGCTTCTATACTATCAATAATTGTTTCTTCATCATTTTTATTTAGATGAATAAATCTACCAGCAGAATAGGCACCTTTATGTGAAGGATACTCAAACGTATGTATCATACAGTAAATATATTCCATAAGGATCTAATACTTCTACATCAGGATGTTTAAACCTATGTTTTACGGTTCTATCATATTGTTCTTTTAATTCAAGATATTGAATCTTCTTTTCCTTTTCTTGATGCCCATAAATGTCGTATTCGTCATCATCATATGCATCTTCCTCATCATATGCATCCTCCTCGCCGTCATATTCGTCATCATCCTCATCATAGTCCTCATATTCTTCATCGCTATAATATAGTGAAGGAATAGAAACATATTCGATTGAACCTTTGCTGGCTACTATTAAATCAACAACATCTTCATAATCACAAGCATAGCCGAATAAATATCCCTCTAAATATAAGTGATTTGGCTGTATGAAGGTTTTGTTAATATAATCAAACCAGTTTTTAGTGTCCATAAAGTCCTCATGTGAGGAATAGAGCAGAAAATTTCCATCCTCCGTAAATTTCCAGTTACATAATCCTTCAGGCATTAAATCAATCTTGGAATCAGGCATGTGCATCCGGATCATAGCTATCTGAAAAATCATTAATCAACTTTGCGACATGAGATAACACTTTTTGGATTAGATCCCTTTAATTCCATCTTTCCAGTACAATGATATTCAATCCACATATGTTTTCCTCCTGGTGTGTTTTTACTGAAAGTATGTATTAGATTATAGGCAAGATAACTCAACTTTTAAATATAAAGGCATTTTTATAAACATACTATTAGAAAATAGCAAAAGGAGAAAAAAAAGAATGATATTAAGTGTAAGTAGACGAACAGATATTCCAGCATTTTATTCGGATTGGTTTTTCAACCGTTTGAAAGAAGGATATGTTTATGTCAGGAATCATGTATCCGGAAAAAGTATCAAAAATAGTTTTAAATAAAAAGAGGTAATTGATTGCATTATTTTTGGACTAAAAATGCAAAGCCAATGATTAATAGACTAAAGGAACTGGAAGGATATAATTATTATTTCAGTATACCTTAAACTCATATGAGGCAGATGTGGAACCGGTGATTGGAATGAACAGAGATAAGAACATAGAAACACTGATGCAACTATCGGAAAAGATTGGGCCAGATAAGGTAATATGGAGATATGATCCGATTTTCACAAGTCAAAAGTACACAAAAAAGATTATCACATCAAATCCTTTAAGAAAATGGCAGAATCACTTCGTGGTTATACATCACGCGTGGTAATTTCATTCCTTGATTTATATGGTCAGACAAAAAAAGAAATATGCCAGATATAGACGAATTTGATGAAACAGAATGTCGGGATCTTGTAAGACAATTGGTCCAGATTGCAAAAGACAATGGAATGATAGTCGAATCCTGCGCAGAAAAGATAGATTTATCAGAAGAAGGAGTCATGCATGGGCACTGTATTGATAAAACCTGATTGAAGAAATTGTTGGATATCGTCTGACTGGTGGAAAAGATAAGGGACAGAGGCAGGAGTGTGGTTGTATGGAAAGCATCGATATTGGAGTCTATAATACCTGCAGAAATGGCTGTAAGTACTGTTATGCGATGCATGCCGAAAAAAATGTCGCTGAGAATATAAAAGCATATAATCCAGAGTCACCAATTCTATGTGGCATTGAAATGCCAACCGATATAGTAACAGAGCGGAACATGCGAAGTTTGAGAAGGAAAAGGTAGGGTGATATGAATAAATTATTAACAGAACAATTGAAAACCGCACTGGATGAACTGGCTAGAGTGGTCCAGAAATCTATCAATTTAGCCTGCTTCCAACTGCAAAGGATTATAAGGATATAGAGATAATTGTAAATGATTTAGGTGGCGGGCTAATCCATCATGAAGGTCTCGATACGGAAGTATGCAGATGCGGAACTTCATTTATGCTTAAAATACCAAATGAAAAGATAACACAAGCAGACTAAGAAGCTTTGCAGAGGGTTTGGCCATTTGTTTTTGGAATTAAAATACAAAATGTCAGACGAAGAATTTATGGAACGCAAAAACATGTCATATGAGACAATATACCGAAGGGATTATGAAGATTATAAAATGCTAGAATATCTCACTGATGAATTCTTATGCCCAAGAGAAGAATTAAGAAAAGCAACGGTTTCAATTCTTCATGACGATGGTACATTTTGTATTAAAGATTTAGTGCCACTTTTGGGACTTAACTATTCCTATATCGAACTCGGCTAATCCAATGTCATATGATTGAGGAAAGGCTTTAAAGGGAGGGATAGTCAAACTATGAAAAAAGACTTAGATTCATGCATTAAAAAACTAAAGGTTTACTATGGTATTAATCCTTATAATAAGCCAAATAACCTTGCATATTTGGATCGGTATTATTATAAGTCAGTTAGTGATTCTTATGATTCTGATACTCTTAGAATGGCAGAAAAGGAAATTCAAAAAATAAGAGAGGTATGAACATAAAAAATAGTGTTACTGATAAAGATATTAGAAAAAGAAGCAGAGGCTTCTTTTTGTTTCATATTATTTCTGTCCATAATATTTTTTTATCTTATGGAAAAAGGAGTAATTGAAAATGAATAAGAAATGTATAACAAGTTTAATCCTTTTATTTTTGATGTGTATAAGCATTTCAGGCTGCACCTGACAGAAGTAAATATCACAGAAATAACCAATAGTCGCTTACTTCCAATTGAAACAGAAAACGATTTGTATTATGATAAAAGATACTAAAATTGTATATATTATTTTCGATGAACAAATAGGTTATACTGGATTTGGATATATGTCACCATATTATTCTGATAATGGACAGGTATATAGATATGATACGGTAAACAAAGAACTACAAACTATTCAAATAGAAGAGTAAGAATATTGAGGAGAAGATTATGATTAAATTAAATGGAACAATTTTTGGGGTGAAGAGTTTTCAAATGGAGAAGTAAGTTATAAGCCAGTAGAAGTAAATAAGTCGGAAGGGCTCATTCGAGGAGTTAATCGGATTGATTTATTTTTCAGAACAACAAGGATATTACAGACCTTCAGTTTGCAGTGGAGTTCATACGGAATGAAGATCTGGATGCAGAAATCCACTTATACATGCTATATGTTCCGTATGGGCGGATGGATAGGCCGATTAAAGGGTATGCCTTTAGCCTAAAGTTATTTTGCAAATATTATCAACCGTTTGTGCCTGGATAAGATTGTTACGTTAGATAATCATTCGGATGGAATTACAAACTTGATTAGAAACGTATATGTGCAGGACATTAATCCATATATCCATGAGGTTATCAGATTATATGAGCCGGATTACTTATTCTTCCCAGACAAAGGAGCGATGAAAAAAATATCCCAACATCCTTAATAAAGAACATCCCTGAATCACATCCATATTTTTATGGAGAAAAAACAAGAGTATTGGATGACAGCCGGGAAATTATCAGTTATGAGCTGTATAATGGTGATCTGAATATTACAGGCAGGAAAATCCTGATTATTGATGATATCTGTTGCACGGGAGGAACTGTAATCCGGGCTGCCAATATATCATGAAACAGAGAGGCGCCCTGCGGATGTGGCTTTGTGGGGTTGCCCATTGTGAGAACAATGTAATTAAGTATGATATTGTGAGGGAAGATAGTCCTATTTCAAAATATATACAAAACAACAGTATCATAAGGAATTATAAGATTCTGAGATACAGACTATCAAACCGTGAAAATATCATTACCAGATTTGTGTCAAATATCTAAAAGGAGCGAGTGCATTGTTTAAACGGGACTATATTAACAATAATAATTTAAAATCGATGGCGAAATATCCCTTTATACAATATTTTACGGCAGCTGGTTATCTGGTATATCATGATGATTTAACGGAAGAAGAGATGTATGATTTTATGGAAGATAAATATGAAATTTATCAGCGGATTAATCAGATCATTGCTCTGAAACAAAAGCTGTTATCTATTGAGAAGAGTTGGTTATAGCTGTGGAAGCCTAAGTGATGATTTATATCAGTTGAAGATGAGACTGATTCATGAATTAAAGAGATACATATCATTATGAATTCGATGATGACTGGATGGAAGAGTTAGTTGAAGAAACATAAAAATAAAAAAGGAACGAGTTCTAACTTGTTCCCTTTTTTATACTTTTTTCCAAAGATTAAATAAAGGTATTTCAAATAATTATATAAACAATACCTACTACAATAGTGCTCAAAATAGCACACTTAAATACTAGCATAAAACATTCCACAAGCAATTCAGAAGCTGTTTTCCTGATTTTTATCCTTTAAACTTTGAAGTTCGCATTCTTTTTCGCTGCTCTTTTAATATAACCCAAAAAGCTATGATTATAATGATAGATACAACGAACATCATTACCAAAGTCCTATGAAAATACTAAAGTATCATATAACACTCCTTCCTTTCTTTATCAATATTAATATGTTTTCTAGAATCTAATTATAAAACCATTTAACTTATAATTAAAATATCCATAATAATATTAACTTAGAAAAATAAAGAAAGGAATAATACAATGGATATTTTAGATGGCATACCGGACTATAATTTTGCAATCGAAGAGGAAAGGTCGTGCATTACTATGAAGTGATCGCTGATACAGAAGAAAAGGCGATAGAAAAGGCAAAACAAAATTTTGCAAGGGAATATGGTACAAGCATATTCCGGAAAATGGTAGTAGAACGTAACGTGGTTGGTTACCCATTAACAAAGATGTAACAGAAAGGGAGAAAATGATGGTAAATATAAGAGCGAAGGATTGAAATTTTTGAGGGATACGGAAAAAGAATCAAAGATAGCAGTGCATTATCGGAATCTGTTGAGGATACAATTAGGCAGACCATGCTATATGATATACTGGATCCTGATTATACTCCTAATATGAGGAGGGATGTGCAGTTCATGTGTCTAAAAAAAAGAAGCTTTCGGCTGCAGCGGATTATAAAGGGAACATCGAAAGATATAGTATGTGTGCTTAATTTCGCATCTGCAACCAATCCAGGCGGAGGTGTAAAGAATGGAAGCGCAGCACAGGAGGAATCCTTATGTAGATGTTCCACTTTGTATCCGACGTTAAAAACAAGGGTACTGTGGGATTCCTTTTATAGTTACCATCGCCAGGCCGAATCTGTCCTCTACAGTGATGCATGTATTTATACACCTGATATCATTGTGTTTAAGACAGATACAGAGGAGCCTGAAATGATGGAAGAAAAAGATTGGTTTAAGACTGATGTTATTACATGTGCAGCTCAAACCTGCGTCCATATAATAAATTGAATCCAGAAACTCAAAGCTGCAAATATAACACAAAAGAGTTATTAGCACTGCAGAAAACCCGTACCGAGCAGATACTTAATGTAGCGACTATAAATAGAGTAGATGCGTTGATTCTTGGAGCCTTTGGATGTGGAGCATTTTATAATCCTCAGAAATTGTAGCCAGGGCATTTAAGGAGTCTTTGGAAAAATATAAATACTGTTTCAAATATGTGGAATTTGCTGTATATTGTAAACCTACAGAAACAATGAATTATGATATCTTTGAAAGAAATTTTAGGAATTTCAAATAGAGCCTACTGGCTCTTTTTTTTTGTTGCAGAAAAATATAACTTTCATACTATAATTAAATTATTGATATGGAGGAAATATGGTAGTTCTTTTTTTCGATTTTAATTATAATGCAAGGAATGGGTTTGATTCCGTTTATGTTCTATTTTGGACAGGATAAACCGATGGAATGGGACAAGGAAGACGTTAAGGTATTATGTATTGCCCAGTTTCCAATAGATATCATAATGTGGGTAGCTTCTTTTTATTCTTTATCACTATGTAGTAAATCTGGAAAATTTAAAGAGTGTACAGATTTTCTTAAATGAACCTTCTGGAATTATTGGCAGTTTTGTGACATATAAGCAGGCAGAGTTTATAATTTTTATTTACATATTAATACTAGGAATAGCTGCACTAAAATGCCCGCAATCTAAAAAAGTGGGATTTTTTTACTCGTTCATGTAATAAGCATGTTAAGTTTTATTATTACAATTTTTATTTTTTGCTAATTTTTAAAGTTATTTCAAAAAAACAATACATAATAATAATGTATCTAAAGAAACAAAGAGTTTAGTAATTGTGGAGTAAGGACCAGTAGCTCAGTTGGTTTTAGAGCATCCGGCTCATAACCGGACGGTCGCGGGTTCGAGTCCCTCCTGGTCCACTTTTGTGTGGAGGCATTAATCGTCGTCATGTATGATGCAAACATTAGTGTTTCTGCATAAAACCGTAAGCTTTTAAGTTAGGATAAGAGTCATTTAGTTGATTCTTATCCTTTTTATATGTAAAAACAAATCCATACATACTACTTTTATGTAAAAAATAAAGAAAAAATGAGTGATTGGAAGGTAGTGGCTTATGGAAAAAAACTTAAAAGAGATTATAGTTGGTTGAAAAATTGTGAAGATATAAAAATTCAGGAAATGCGATAGGTGCTTTTTGATTGATGGGATACATCCGGTTGTAAGAAGGGTAGCCTGTAATTCCATTAGCAAATATCTTGTTGCTGATGAAGTCGTCATGGAAGTATTTAGTGAAGGAAATTATAAATACAAAAGCCTTTTGGCTGTATGGATGAAGAAAGAATCGAAACAAGATTGTCAAAATTCAATATCACATCTATAACGACCATTTATGAGGACGGCTCAGAAGATACTTTTCTAGTTTCTATGATGAAGGGCGATGATGAAAGCATAGGCGCTGAAAATATAAATGAGGATATCTATGTTTCAGATTTGCGTAAACATATATATTGTGATATCTACAGAAAACAAGACAGTAAAAGATTACTTTGATTTTGAAGAAATTAATAATGAGGATAGCATAAATTACGCTAAGGACATGATGGATATTGGCATTGAAGAAGAGGAAACAAAAGAACTATCAAATGATTCACTTCCGGAATTATATAAATATGTATATATAAAAGATAAGAATGAGAATATGGCATTGGTCGTAAGGGTAGAAGATAAGGATTCAGGGTGGAAGTGGATTTATGAGGATGAAGAAAAAGAAGGGAATGATACCAGTATGCTGGAAGTATCCGAATGTGAAAATCAGTAATTTTATCTTAGAACAGCATAAGGATGATAGTTTTGACTTGTCCTCACTGAAAAACAAATTCTCAATTATATAGATTCATTCAAAAGCAGCTCATCTTTGCTTTTTATTTTCCTTTTTTGAAGACATATTAAACATATCATAAAAGAAAAAAAGGAGATATAAGATGTATGAACTAAATGAAGATGATATTCAATATATAAAAGAAAAAGATGTTCTTTTCATATAGAGTAGTAAAAAATAGAAACAGACACAGATCGTAGATATAGATATCAAGTATAACTGATATTGAGTCTGAAGGTATATGTTATTGTCCGGTTAACAGAGGAAAAGAGCTTTCAAGGAAATCGGTGTCCCTATTGCTTTAGGCTAGCAACAAAATATATCCAAAAGAACATGGATTAGACAATCGAGGTAACTATTATCCTGCAGGATACCAAGGAACAAAATCCCTGTATATCAAGCCAACAGATGATGGAATTCTTATATATGATTATACCCTGGTTGTCAGCCCTATGAAAAAATTGATGACAAAGCAATGGAATCTGTAAAAGTATTCTCTATCATAGATGTAAAAGATTGGACAGAAAACAAAGGCTTATAAAAAACATCAAAGGGCTTGGTGGAAATGGATTTATTCGATGCTTTAAGGATTAATACAAGAACCATAAAATGTGGTATAGGTATACTTTTTAAAGACTCGGTTGGTTTGATTGACTTTCTAATTAAAAATAAAGACTTTGCTAAAAAAGACTGGAACAATTAACTTTTTGAATTTAGTAGATGTAGATATGCCACAAAATATAAAATTCTTGATCTATATTTATATTTTATCAGAATATCCTGCAGTTGAATTACTTGTAAAATGGGATGTGTGGTATTGGTTTCATCTATGTTTGATCAATTATTGGATAGTTATAACAAAGAAGTAATTAGGGAAAAAGCAAAACAATTCAAATCATTAATAAAAGGATTCAACAAAAAGGTTCAGATTGCCTGATGATTCCTAAATTTGCAGCTGACTATTTGAATAAGATTAATGCAGATCTTAGGGACTATGATATTTGGTCAACTATTTTTTCATATCAAAGATATTTTGAAATTTATGAAATTGTATCGTTTTGATATAACAGAAGGAAATATGGATATGATATTGAAAAAATTGATTCATTACATAAAAAGCAGACATTAAAGAACGAACATTACGGAGAACAAATCAGATATTTAAAAGATTATCTGAAAATGTGTTCACTTATGGGAGAAAAACCAGACCTTATCCATCTAACATAAAGACAGCTCATGATAATATGCAAAAGGCGTATAGTGCAAAAAGAATAAATTAACCGATATAAACCTGGCTAAAATAGCAGAAAATTGTAAGAAGTTAATACCTGAACATGATAACTATACTATCGTTATTCCGGAATGTGTGAACGATTTCGTTAGGGAGGGTCAAAATCAGCACAACTGTGTTTCATCATATGTGGACCGTGTGTTAAGACGGAAATGCATTATATTTTTCATCAGAGAGAAAACTGACAAAGAGGAGTCATTTGTCACAGCAGAATACTCCCAACAAAGATTGTACCAAATTAAAGCAAGAAATAATAACCCAGTATATAAGGAAGAAATTTTTGATTACGCTCGAAAATTCTGTGATATCTTGAAAAGAATGAACATCACATTTACATATAATAAAAAGAAGCCACTGGCTTCTTTTTTAATCTATCATTAAATCATGTTCATAATCTGATATAGTTTTCCAATTTGTAAAGACATCATGATTCATGATTTCCTGTGGGATAATATAGTCCTGGTTACAAAGATTCATTAATTCAACCCCTCGCCTCATCACCAAGAAATTTAAATGGCATGATTTCATAGGAAGGATTCGGGTAATGTTTTTCATCTCTTTTTCGTTTTAAATGCCGGTTTTCATATAAATACTCATAACCGGGCTCAAAAGGACATATATCGTATTTTTGTATGTATTTTTTAGTTTATAAAATATATCTATACCTGAGGCATCAATATCTCAAAATAATAAAATGTTAATATATCATGAATATCTGTAGTGTCATCCTCTTCCATATATGCAAATGAATTCTGTATTTTCCTGCCTTCTCCATAAATCAATGCCTTTATATCAATTCCGCAAATTGAACCATAGTCTTTCAGAATTCGTTTCATGGTATACCATGTATCCTTATTTTCTATAATGAGTGCATTCTTAGAATGTGTAAGGATTGATATAGTAGATAAATGGTTCTGGCGTTTTATATACATTTAGCATATAGAGTGATATATGATTTTTATTCAAAAGGGTTTTTCCTTCTGCCGAATTTAAGAATTTTCATCACCAAATATTTGAAAACTTCTGTTCATTAATTGAAAGAGGAGTCGTACAGCGTCTTGATTTAATAAAATCCGCTAGCTGTTTTTCGTTATTAGTCAAGCTATTACCTTTTTTTTTTCAACATTAGTATGTATCAAGCAAGTTGTTTCATAATAAAAAAGACATTATAAAGAAAACTAAGAAAAGGAGATTATACTATGGGAAGCACAGGTAAAAATATTGTTGCTTATCCTGCTTGATTTATTTGCAGAAAGAAACAACTGTAATTGATATTCCAGATTTTGAAAATGCATATTGAGGAAACGAAAGAATCCCTAGGTGAGGCGATGGAAAGCGCCAGAAATCAGATCAAACAAAGAGCGGAACAGCTAAAAAAGAAGAAGGATGGAACTTCCAGAAACCTAATTCTATTGATTATAAAAAAATCCAAAGGAGCTGTTTTTATATATAGATGTGAATTATGATAAGCTATTTAACAAAAAGAAGACATTAGACGAACTATCAGAAGAGGACGAGTCAAGAATTAACACGATGTGGAAGTTGGAGAAAAATGTAATAGAGTTTTTAAAAGGAAAAAAAGTCATGTCTGTTACATTTTTCGCAACTAAGGCTTACAAACAAAATCATAAACTTTCTGGGAAGTACCGGATGAAGTCAAGGTAATCAGAAAGAAGAACTTAGATGGATCTATCTATGCAAAAACTTCCAGTAAATTATTTGCATATTTATAAACCGGGTTCCGGACCCAAAAGAATATACAGAAGAAGAAAGGGTAGCTTTCCGCGAACGGGTCACAAGAAAAATGAAGAAGATTTACACACATCTGACATATAGAAAAATGGTATGAGGAGATGACAAAATGGATGAAACTACATTATTAAGACGTGTGAAATCGTTCATCGATGATTGGTGATATGTTTCTCTTTACATGAGGATGAACATAAATTAGTAGTCAAGATGGAGAAGGAAATTTCTTCGAAGTAAAAGCATGCAAATAAAGAAAAGGCCTAAACGGCCTTTTTTAATTGATAGGATTGAACCAGATTAATAATTACAGTTCTTGTGTCTTTCGGAATAAGACCAAGTAGCTGTGCATGCTTCTTCTTGCCTAATGAAGCCAGTAGTGATTTTGAAACTTCATTAAATTTCCAGGATGTTGAATGAAACAATCTGCTATTTGATTCAGATTATATTTTTCTAAACGCTGTAAGGTGGTTTCATTGATTACGGGAGAATTTGAAATGATTGAAATAATCCTTTTCCGAAGTTCTCCTATTGTTTCTATTGTACTCTTTCCCAGCTTTGAGAATATTGGTTCTGTTTCAGCCGTTTTTCCAAACGATAATCTCTTCGAAATATGATAACCATTATTTGACATATCCACCACAAAATCATCAAAGTCGTGGTCATTGGAGATAATGATATATTCACTATCTTTGTCGTAGTAAGCATCATTTTTTAATGTGCCCATCAGAAAATAGTCAAGAGCACTATCACCACATCCACGTACAAAAAAAGCTTCCAGAATCGTAATCTGATTTTTATTTTATTGATATCTAATAACTCCCTCAAAACAGAATAAGGAAGATTCGTTTTGTTTGAAGTGAACAGTAGAATCTGATCGTTTTCACCAAGCTCTTTGTATGTATTCATCCATCCATAGGCGATGTTTTTCAACATCAACATAATATTTTTTTCTCATAGATAACTCCTTCTCATAAGCTCCCTTTTTTTGCTTAAATATATTTTTAATATGCGTTTTTATTAAAGTATTTAAAATACAAATTAACCAAGCGGATTATCTAGATATAAATAAATGATTATGATAACAGGAGTTTCATATCTTCTTTTTTTTAACATACTATTATTAGTAGAATATGAAGAACAATAAAGGAGCCATTTATGAAAAAACAAATTATATTAATTGTCCTTGCTTTACTTCTGGCAGGATGTACTAAATCAGGTGAGACGGTTTTGTCTACATCAGAGAATCATATAGAACAGCATTTAGAAAGTGATAGCAGAAGTTTATATGATTATGCCCGGTATGTCAATCTGGATGACGAGTACTCAGATGCATATAAAGACTATCTATGCTTCCGTGCTGGTAACTATCCAGTTCATGCAAAATTAAGTGAAGATTCAATTGAATCTAAAAACAGGATATGGATTGGTAATGGATACACGATGAAAGTTGAATTTGCAGATGACAACATTTATAGCTGGACGTGGGATGACGAAAAATGTATGGAGATGGTATTGAACAAATTGAGGAAGGAAAGAAAATATATGAATCAGTTTCTTTAGAAGACGAAGAATTATATAAAAAATATGAATCTGAAGTTTTCGAGGAGAACTTTTTAAGGATGTAATGAAATCAACATCATCTGTGTTTGAGTTTTATCCATCAGAGCCGACCAATATTAACTATTCATTGGACTTATCAGATGAACAATTATCCGACTTAAAGGATATTCTTCATACAGCAACAATTGACAAAACAAAAGATTCAATGAATGCAAGTTTTACGTATACATTAAGCCTATTTGACCGGCATGGTGATTATATATTTGTAATCACAATGGATGATGATAGAAAAACAATGTATGTTGAGGACGGAATGGTAGAGAGCAGTACATTAAAAAGTTTTAAATTCCCTGGTGGATGATATAAATAATGCTACATGGGAGTAAAAATATAAAGAGGGGAGAAGAGTGAAAAATAAATTAAAGCAAAAAACACCATTTAAACAAACACAAATAGGGAGTCAAACGGCTCCCGAAAAAAAAGTAATATTAAAAACAGCAACATTGACTGTCATCCTGTGACTAAATAAACCATGGTTTATACCAATGATAAGAGTCCGGGCTCAAAGTCCCACTTGTTTGTGCTTGAAAGGATGACGGCACATATAAACATACGGGGTCGAAAACAAAGTTCGCCACTCCTCCTCCCGTGCTCTGTAGTGTATTGCTGTTTCAAGATCTATTATAAACAAATTAGAGGAGAGACACAACAAAGCTTTTTTTTCATGACTTATTTGTGCCTTGAGCGAAGCGAAAGGAATGGTGAAAAAACATGATGAAAAAGCTTAGAAGAGAGCATGAAGCGCTATGAAGCCGTAAATGATAACATGCTACCAATCAGAATGCCGGTCATAATCCGGCTTGATGGCTGGCATTTTAAAACCTTCTACAAAAGGTCTGGTTAAACCATTTGATGAAATATTCCGGGAAGCTATGCTACAAACAACACTTCATTTATAAGGAATTACCAGGAGTTGTTCTGGGTACAAAAGCCTGATACAGAGCCGTGGTTCGACAACCGGTTAAACAAACTGTTGAGTATTCCAGCAGGAATGACTGCGGTTAAATTTAATGAAGAATTCACCCAAATTGCTATAAATACATTTGCTAATAAAATTCCAGGGTCAGGGTTAGACATACAACTCATGGAAACATATGATGGAAAATATAATAAAGCTTTTTTTGATGCATGATCTGTAATCCCGAAGATGATGATAAATTATTTTTTACTGGAGACAAAAAGGATGCACTCAGCAATACGTAAC
>VOFH01003121.1_pt1 | contig 24222 bp, 44 predicted proteins | sample 5384091 | NCBI WGS metagenome assembly VOFH01 (sample SAMN12384727, study PRJNA508395) | human gut metagenome | isolation source: healthy gut G | host: Homo sapiens
ATATACTTGGCCGTATCGGTTTTTGGTAAAATAACCCGCATGGGTTCCATCAAAAACAGTTCTTCCTATCAGGCAGTTACGCCGCAGCCGGAACATTTCTCCCGGCAGTTGGGGGTGGGCATGGCCTCATGGGCTTTTGATTTTCCCGGATTAAAACTGCTTGGTCACGCCGTAATCCAGATGATCCCAAGGCATGATCTCGTCGTAAGAACGGGTCCGGTTGGCATAAAAGGTTCCGTCGATCCCATTTTTTCAAATGCCGCCATCCGTCATAATTGAAATGCTCTGTCCAGCCATCCAGCTTGCATCCATTTTTCCAGGCATCCTCCAGCACAGCGCATAGCCGCCGGTCTCCCTGGGCCAATACCGCCTCCAAAAAGCTGGTTTGGGATTCATGGTACGAATGCGAATTTTTTTGCTGCGGTTGTACCTACCATATGGCGCTGCTTTTTCCCGCAGCATTTCTTCCGTATCCTGCGGTTGAACTCAAAGGGGTAAAGGGCTTTGGAACAAAGCAGGCCAAACTGACCGTGACGTTGACGCCTTTTCCTTTGGGCTTGTCCGGCAGGCTGTAAAACAGATCAACCACCTTCTGCGCCAGATCCACAACCCCCTCGATGTCCTCTCTGGTTTCAGTGGGCAATCCCATCATAAAATAAAGCTTTACCGCCCGTATACCCGCCTTTGAAAGCTGTGCGGCAGGTGGCCAGTACCTCTTCTTCCGTGACATTTTTGTTGATCACGTCCCGCATACGCTGGGTCCCCGCCTCCGGCGCAAAGGTCAGGCCGCTTTTGCGCACCTTGGTGATTTTTCTCCATCAGGCTGGGGGAAAAGTTATCAATCCGCAAAGATGGCAGAGAAAGATTGACCTTATCCTGTTCCGTCCAGGACAACATTTCCCCAGAAGGCTCTCCAGACGGGAGTAATCGCTGGTGGACAGAGAAGACAGCGAAATTTCATCATAGCCAGTGGAAGCGCACAGATCGTACCCATTTTGATTGAGGGTTTTGTAATCCTTCTCCCGAAACGGCCGGTAAATAAAACCGGCCTGGCAAAACCGGCAGCCGCGGATGCAGCCGCGGAACAGCTCGATAACCGCCTGGTCATGAACCGTTTCCAAAAACGGCACCACAAAGTTATCCGGGAAAAAGACGCGGTCAATATCCTTTATCATTCGTTTGTGTACGATCGCCGGAGCGCCATCCCGAGGCGCCACCGCCCGGATGGTGCCATCTGCCTTGTAGGAAACTTCATACAGAGAAGGAACGTATACCCCTTCAATTGGCCCGGCGCAGATATTCTTCACGGCTCCAGCCTTCTTTTTTTTGCCTGCAAAAACAGGTGCGCCAGCTCCAGGTTGACCTCTTCCCTTCACCCAGCACGAACAGGTCGATAAAATCGGCAAGCGGTTCCGGGTTGCAGGTACAGGACCTCCGGCAATAACCATTGGCGCCAGGCTTGTCCGCTGTGCCGTGCGCAGAGGGATCCCTGCCAGATCAGCATGTTGAGAACCGCCGTATAGGACATCTCGTACTGCAGTGTAAAGCCCACCATGTCAAAATCCCGGATCGGATCGCGGCTTTCCAGTCCAAAAGAGGATTCCTTCTTCTCGCATCATCGCTTCCATATCTGTGTCTGGTGCAAAAAACCCGCTCGCACCACATATTTTCTTCCGGTTATACAAGGAATACAGGATTTTCATCCCCAAAGTGGGACATTCCCACTTTCATACAGGTCGGGAAAACAAAAAGGCGAAGCGAAAATCCACTTTGGAAAGGTCTTTTTACAATACTGTTCAGCTCTCCTCCAGTGTAGCGGCCCGGCTTTTGTACTTTCATAAAAAATTTTTTCCAATTGAGAATTCATGGCTTTCTCCCGTTCTATCACAATTTCGGCTGTTTCAAATTTTTATTATATCGAAAGCTGCCCCAGAATGCAATGTTTCCAGATCGTTTCTAAAAAATTCTTTTGGTTTCCTCCAGACGGCATCCGTGTACCCCGAGCAGTCATAACCAGCCTCTGGTATGCCGATTTTTTGCCGCGGCAATCCGGAATGGAGAATACGGCCCAACCCGCCGCTCAAGCTTCCCATTTGGCGGAAAAAGCGGATTCGCCACGCAGCCCCTCTCCGCAGGCGCGTATCCATTTGGCGCTTCCTTTGTTAAATCTCACTGTTTCCAACAAAAGCAGCCACAGAAGATAACCGGTGGTCACCAACAGCGAAGCATTATAACCACTCTTCCAAAATACTGCCGCTGCAAGCACTACATCCCGCCGCACAAAAAAGGAAACAAGCCGCTGGAAACGGTCCGCCCTGCTGATTTCTATTTTATTCTGCAAAAAACAGCGGAGAATCTGCCCTCCATCCAGGGACACCGATGGGAAGAAGATTAAAATCCCCAGCAAAGATGTACCCGCCGTATCGCCCGGATAAGGAAAAAACAACGCTGCAACCAGCAGGTTGACGGCAGGGCCCGCGGCATAAATACAGATTTCTCTGCCGTAGGACAAGCGGGCGTCCGGGCGCTTTTCGATCCGGATCCCCATGCCGCCAAACACAATCTTCTGTGGATACCTCCCAAAAAAACGCCATGACCAGCAGATGGCCAATCTGGGAAAGAGCGGCCAGCACCATTTGTCCGCCGAGCCCCGTGCGGTCAAAAAGCAAAAATAAAATCAGCCCGCACAAAAATGGCACAGAAATCTGTACTTTGTTTTCATACTAGTCTTGGGCAAGTTCATCCTCCTGCCGTACTGCCTGCCGGGTCCCAAATATCCAGGCTGGATCCACCCGCAAGCCGTTTATCCGGATTTCCCAATGCAGATGCGGGCCGGTAGACCATCCTGTGGATCCCACATAGCCGATTAATTCCCCTTGGCGCAGCACAGCTCCCTCCGGGACGGCGATAGAATCGCAGTGCGCATAAAAAAGTCGCCAGCCCACTACTATGGCTGACGATCGCATAGTTCCCATAAATGTCCGACCAGCCAACTTCACTCACCGTTCCTGGCCACGCGGGCGCCGATACGCGTCCCCTGGGCCGCTGCCAGATCCAGACCCGTATGAAAATCCAGCTCGCCAGTAATCGGGTGAATCCGGTAAACAAAAATGCTGGTGACTGTCGCCTCTTCAACGGCAACAGAGGGTTTGCGCTAACCGATACGGGGAAAGCAAACATCCTTCCGGCGCCGGGTAATAGGCAGTGCCAGTTCCTGTAACGGCGCTGATGGCGTTGACCGGCAGGTATCCTCCCATACCTGCCAGGCTATCCGAAGCTGTTTGCTCCTCCTGGCTACTTTTTCCGTATTGTTCAATATATCGGTACAGCTCTTCCAGTTTTTCCTGCGATACATCCGCCTGCTGCGCTTTTTTCCTCTTCCGGAGCCAAAGAGGCTGCGTCCGATGTGGTTGCAGGCGTCCGATTTTCCAGTCCGTCTTTTTTGAGGATTCCCGACAGCATATTCCCCACCTGTTGTGTCTGGTCTTCTGCATTTATCTGGACCAGCAGCTGCCGCTTCCCATCGGCAAACCACTGGGCATCCAGTAGCCATCCGCCCAGCAGGCATAGCAGCAAAACAGCACAAACGAAGATTTGATAAGGCAGAATGCTTCTGCTTTTTCTCAGCGTGTTTTCCCGCTGGTAGTAAGAACCCGTTCTGTAAAGCGAACCATTTCTGCGTCCGCTGTACTCTCGACGATCAGCCATATTTTCTGCCTCCGTTTTTATTTCCTGAGCCATCTTATGTAAAAAACGGACAAAATATGCAAAAAGAGAAAGCGCTCCCCAAAAGAACGCTTTCTCAAAATCCAATGGCTTATGGATATTTTCAATTGGTAAACCCTATAGCGGGCCGTTAATGCCAAATAGAACCGCTGTCGGTTACGGTAATGGTCCATTCACAGCTGGAACCATCTTCCGCAGTCAGGGTAATCGTCGCAACGCCAGGTTTCATCCCCACGACCACACCGTCATCTGTGACAGTTGCAACCTGTGTGTCGCTGCTTTGAAAGGAAACCTTCGGGTTTTTTCGCCGGCAGGGCGCACCTCATAAGCCAGCTTCTTGCTGTTCCCACGGGCGATGGAAATCTCATCCTCCACGGGGACGATTCCATCCAGTTCAGAAGAAGAACTGCTCGAAGATGAGCTGCTGCCGGAAGAGGAGCTGGATGCAGCAGAAACCGTCACCTTGCAGGTCGCAGACGCGCCATTACTGGCCGTTACTGTAATCGTCACCGTTCCGTTTCCTTTAGCGGTCACCATACCGTTGGAATCTACTGTCGCAATATCCCCATTATCTGTTTTCCAGCTGTAGGTAATCACGCCGCTACCACCGGTTGCCGAAGCAGTCAATTGATACTTATCCCCTTTTTGCAAAGCAATCTCACTTCGGTTCAAGGAAACGGTTGCCGCCGAACCTTTCACCGTAATCTTACAAGTAGCAGTCTTTCCACCGCTGGCCGTTTTTCGCCGTAATGGTGGCAGTTCCTTCTTTTCTGCCGGTAACCGTGCCGTTGGCATCCACCGTTGCAATCGATTCATCGGAACTGCTCCAGACAATCTCTTTATTTGTGGCGTTTTCCGGTTGGATGGAAGCGATCAGAGTCAACGTCTCGCCGGTTTTATGGTAGCCGCAGTTTGATCCAGCGAAATACCGGTCACTGCCACTGCGGAACCGCCGCCTTCCATATCACCTACTGACTGGGTGCCAGTTGCCACGTTGCCCATCCCCATAGAGGAGAGGAAGGATTTAATCGCAGAAGCCACAGAGGATGCAATCGATTTCTGATAGCTGGCCGTGATCAGCTTATAATACTCCGATTGATTGAAACAAATCCGGTTTCCAACAGAATGGCCGGGAATTCACTGTCACGCGTCATATAAAAGCGCCCGAATTTCGCGCCGCGGTTTCCTGTCTCCAACGCGCTGGCCGCCGCAGAGCTCGCTTTCGCAGCCAGATCGCTGGAAAATGCGTTAAAATAGTAAGCTTCTGAAGGCCGAAGAGCTGGTTGCCGAATTTGCGTGTACGCTGACCAAAAGGTGCGGATCCGCGCTTTTTCCGTTATTCAGACGGGTCAGCAGCTCCACTCTGCCATTGGTCGTGTCGTTCATATAAACATAGGCGCCCATGGATTCCAGTTCTGCTTTTAAGATATTTGGAAATGGCCAGGTTCACCTCATACTCATTGTAATCCTCACGGAAACCAAGCGCACCTGGATCCGTATTGCAATGCCGGGATCAATCACAATTCTGGCGCTGCTCATGGAAGCGGGCGGATTGTTACACTGGAACACCAAATACCCCGTATCCGATTCATAGTAAGCTTTATACCCCAAAAAACCGCTCTTGAGTTTCAAGCTCAACGTGCTGCCGCTCCAGGTTGCAGAGCTGAACAGCGGATTCTTGGAAAGACTCAAGTCATCGGCACACTGTCCGTATAATGGAAATCAATTGTAATCGCATTGGAAGAATAATGGAAGGTATACGCCGCCTTCTGGGACATTTTCAGCTTGACATAGGTATGCCCGCTGTCGCTGACCACCTGCAACCGGAAATTACATTGCTCTCCATGGATCCGCCCACAGTGGCGATATCTTTGGAATACACCCGCCGCCCGGAAGCCAGGTTGTAATATGAATAGGTAGTGCTGCCTTCTTTGTAGATCAGTTCGTCGCCGACAACAAAGTCCAGACTCCCCTTACAAAGCGGGAAATAGGAGGGCTGGGACAAATCGTCCAGCGTATTGTCCGGGAAGGTCTCCGCTTGGAAGCCGTCACCTGAACCAGTACGCCATCGCTGATCTGCACTTTTTGTTGATGGTTACATAAGCGCCCTGCAGCGAATCGGTTACGCCGCTCCAGGTCGCAGAGATATTAATGTTGCCCAGCTTCTGCGCCGAAGAGGTGCCGGCCGGGACGGTAAACTTGCCGCTGAACTTCACGAAGTTTGTATCCTTATCCGTAGAATCATCCTCCGCCGTATCGCGAACCAACTGATAGACTGTCCACCTAATGTAGCAGTCACCTTTGCATCTTTGTATGCCATTGCGGACACAGTAACTTCTGTTCCGCCGTTCACCGTCAGGTTTTCCCTGGGGCGAGATGCTCTCAATACTTTGACCACACGGGTAATCGTATAAGTCACCGTTTGGTCTTTATGCTTGAAGGTAAAAAAGTATTCTGCCCTGGCTGCAGCTCCAACTCCATGCTGAAGTATCCATTTTCGTCCCGCTCCAGCTTTTCGCCGTTAAACAGCGCATCAAAGTACGGGTCGGAAGAGCCGCTAAACACCACAGTAGGCTCATAAGTCGTAAATGTGGTCTCCTGGGGCTTTGCCACTTCCAACTTAGTGGCAAAATATTCGACGTCCAGTTCCTCGTTAAAAAGCTTTTGCAGCGCAGTCGTACTCCCTTGCGGATCCGCTTTCAGCCTGCTTAACGAATCGAACATGCTGCCCTTGTATCCAGCGATCTCTCTGGCCTCCATCACCTGCTCGGTCAACTCGGTAGGGCTTGTCCAGCCCGTCTCGGTAGAAACCGACTTACTGGAAGCCTGTACCGCATACAGGGGAATGTTTTCTGCTGAGCCAGCGCCGCCCACCATTTGACAACAGTAGTAAACGGGTAGCGGAATTGCTTCTGGATCCAAACGCTTTTACAGCGATAAAATCGTAATAGCCCTGCTCCACAAATCCCTTTATCAGCATAACCGTCAGTCAGCGCCTGAAAGCCGGCTGACGTATCAGATCAAGCTTCATTGGTGTCTTTGTTCGCCCATACGGCGTCGGCCAGAAGGCCCACCTGGATGCTGCAGCGTCCCTGATGGAACGCATCTACCACCGCCTTCATCGCGGATTCGGTGGCGCTGTACATATAATTTTCAAATCCCATACCGCCGCCCGTACTCAGATACGAAGCATAAGCCGTACCATCACCGGAAGAGGTCAGGTAATAATTATCCAGCAAAACGCCGTCCAGCTCATATTTTTGAGCAAACGCTTTCGCGTTTTCCGTCACAGAACTCAAAACCGCCGCGTCCACCTTGTCAGCAGCCTCATTTTGCCATCCTGCTGAACTTTCAGCACGTCAAAGGTCGAATACACAAACAGACCGTTCTCCCGGCATTTGGCGATCATGTATTCCATTACGTCAAAATCTGTGGGAACACTGACTGCCGTACCGCTTTTGTACAAAACGTAATCTCCATATACCGAATCGATGATAACGGTATTCATCATTAAATTTTTGGCGTCGGCAACCGCACTGTCAATCGCAGCTTTCACCGTCGCCGCATCGTAACTGCCGTTCGTCAAAAAATCGGTGCCGGGAACCAGCCATACTCACGCATTTCATCCGGATTATGGAATACCACCGGCGTATTGTCCGGCGCTTCGCTTTCCGGCTGCTGAGCTGGCGTTTCTCCCGGATCTTCGGCCAAATCCTCTGCCGGATCCTCCACAGCGCTATGGCCCGTATCACCGGCTGGATCCTTTTTCTGGCGCGTTTTGCCACCACTGCCACCACCGTGACGGTAAGGGCAATCTGCCAGCAGAATCCCAATGACAATCCCCAGTATTTTTTTGTTGTTCAGCAAATAAGCCATATATGTACCCCCCCGCGGCTGGCCGCCGCTTCTCTCCTTTCCCTTGTTTTACAGAACGTCCGCCAGGTCTTTTTCTCTTTTCCACCTGGCTTTTTACCGACGAATCCGGCGCAAACAGGGGACGCGTACCGGAACAGAGCAAATCCGCCATATTTTCCATATTCTCTGGCAGATTGCACTTTGGCGGGCCAAAATGGACGAATCGTTGATCCATTCATTTTGCCGCTTCCGGCCCAGGTATCCGTCAGTCCGATTTTATAGGCGCCAAGCCAATATAAAGCGATATGCCGGAAACCTTAATTTTATTATTCCACAACGCCACCGTCTCCGTATAGGGAGAAGTGGAATTGTTAAATCCAAAATAGATCTGCGGACAGATGTAATCCACATATCCTTTATTGGAAAGCCATTTGTCCACATCAATGTACTGGCTGTTGTAATTGTTGGAATCATTGCCCTGAGGGCTTATTCCAAAGCGAATCGAAGCATCCGCCGCTTTGATGGCAGAATAGGCGTCCCGGATCAGGATATTGACGTTTTCCTCCGCCAGCCGCCCAACGATAAGGACCCGCCGCCGTTTTGTATTCTGATATGCAACACTGTCAAAGCTGTCGTCCGGTGACGGATAAAAATAGTCGTCAAAATGAATGCCGTCCAAACTGTAATTCTCTGCCAGCTCCGCACGCCATCCACAATCAGTTCCCTGACCGCAGGCCGCGCCGGATTATAATAGATGCCGCCGCCATAGCGAATGACATAATCCTCTTCTTCCGTTTCCCATTGGGAAGCGATATTGGAGGAGGAAAGCGCGTTGCTGTTTCCCGCCGGGCGGATCCGGTAGGATTTACCCATGCTTCGATCTCCAATCCCAGGCCATGCGCTTCCTCAATCATCACCTGAAGCGGGTCATAGCCGGGACTTTTCCCCTCGGTGCCGGTGCACAGGTAGGACCAGGGAAAATAATCAGAATCGTAAAGCGCGTCGCCAAAGGGCGCACCTGTACAATCACCACATTGCACCCAGGTTAGACACATTTTGAAAAGCCGTTTTGATATTTTGGCGAAAGGCCGACTGCCCCTGCCCTTTCAGCATTCGGAAAGGTCAGATAAAGAAAACCACACGGCCCGGTATTCGCTACTGGCACTGTTTCCCGAACCGGAACCTGTGCTGCCAGCCTGTGAAGAACTGCTTGGAGAGCTGGAACTTTGCAGGCTGCCGGTGCTGGACTCAGCTTGGGTGACACTGCCCTGCTCCGCCATCGCCTGGCTCGCTAAAGACTGTTCCGCCGCCTGGGATGAAGCAGGCGCCCCCGCAGAAATCTGAGATGAGGCATCTGTCCGGGAGGAGGAATCCATTGGAGAGGAAAGCACAATCGGATCAGACGAAAAGGGCGTTTCCCCACTGCCCTGAGCTTTCCGGCCTTGTCTGCTGAAAGCACCGTCCCCTCCCCAGCAGCATCTGAGGATCCGGAGCCGAATCGTCGGACTGCCCTGAACATCCGGGAAAAGACGTCAGCAGCAAGACAAAAATCAGCAACATACTGATGATTCGTTTCATTCTTTCCCTCCCAATTGCGGATATGACTGGATATCCACTTTCTATTTTATACTGTATGCAGAATAATAGCAAGAGATTACGCGCACTTTTTACAAATTATTGCATATTATGACAAATTTGTATAGTGGCAATCCATGGAAACCGCAAAGATCCACCCAGTTCTAAAACCCTGCCCTTTCCAGAACGGTTACAGAAAAAAGGGCAACCTCCTCAGTCGCTGTGAGGAGGTTGCCTTTTGCCAAAAGCTGCTCTCAGCCTTTAACCGCATGGATACGGCCTTAATAAAAGCCCTGATCAGGAATTTCCATTACCTGAGAAACCCAGCTATTTAAAATACTCTGTTATGACAGTGCCGACCACCAACGGCCCAACCTCTAAACTGTCCAGCTCTACAAATTCCTGCCGCGTATGCCCTTTGTGTCCCCCATATCCACCAAAGCATACTGCGGAACCCCCAAAGATAAAGGAATGTTACAGTCGGTAGAGGCAGAACCGGTGGAGATTTCCCGAACTCCGGTATAGTAGGTCATTACTTTACTGCAACGCGTAACCAAATCCTCCTGTTTCGCGGGATCACATTTCCGGTGCAAGGGCGCAGGCCCAGCAACTCCACATTGACAGTGACGCCCATAGCGCGGTAGCTTTCCACTACTTTTGGAAAAATTGATCCATGATTTCCAGGCTTTCCTTGCAATCGGAACGAAATTCATACAGCATAGAAGCCTGCTGCGCAATGGTGTTCACCGAGGTGCCGCCTTCGATGGTTTCCCACATTATAGGTTGTGCGCCCTCCTTGCGGCACTTTCATGTTATACAGCGTGTCGATCATGGGCGCCAGCAGGTGGATGGCGTTTCGGTTACCGAAATGGCCGTAGGAGTGGCCGCCTTCCGTGAGTATTTCCACCCGATAGCGCATAGATCCACCGCGCCGGTAACCATCGAGGTAAAAGTACCGTCCAGCGCCAGCACCTCTTTGATCCGTCCGCGTAATCTTCCATAATCTGCCGGCAACCTTTCAGGTTTCCAAGGCCTTCCTCGCCAGCGTCGACCACAAACATCACAGCGCCTTTTGGGATTAACCGGTTTTCAGGATAAATTTCACGATCATCAGCATAATCGCCACATTGGCGGTATCATCACCGATACCGGGAGAAAAAATCTTTCCGTCTTCAATCCGCAAAGGCATTGGCTCCATATCCGGGAATACCGTATCCGAATGGGCCATCACCGCCACGATTTCGTCGGAACCCTCGCAGTTTATCGGATAGACGACATTAAGCGCCTTATCGATGGTCACATTTTTGGCGCCCTGCTTTTCCAGCCACTCTTTGCAGAAAGCAGCCCGTTTTTCCTCATGGTTGGAAGGGGCCGGAATCTGGCAAATGGTAATCATCAGATCCACCAGTTCCTGGCGATGTTCTTTTAAAAAACGCCTTAGCTTTTCCTCATAGCGGTACATAAATCGTTCTCCTTTCGGCTAATCCTCAATCGAGACCAAAATTGGTTTTCGCTGCTCATACAGCGCGATATGGCGGAATCCGGCTTCCAGCGCCATCTGCCGCGCCGTGTCAAAATCCGCTCCCACATCCTTGGATAAATGCGCATCGGACCCCACCGTCAGATAGCGTCCGCCGGCTTCTTTGAACATCTTTAAAATTTTCACCGATGGCAGCGCCTCCTTGGGGACTGGCGGATCGGAGGTATTGATCTCCAGCGCCTTTCCCCGCTCGGCCAATCGGCGCAGAATCGGCATCAGCTGATCCTGATATTCCGCCAGGTCCACTCGGATCCCGTGGTTAGCGGCGTAGCGCTTTACCAAATCTACGTGACCCAGCGAATCAAAATCGCAGGTATCCACCAGTTCCCACAGGTATTCCAGATTCTGCTGGATGATATGCTCTGTCTCCGCCTCGCTGGCAAAGGCCATTTTCCCATATCTACATTATCCATTTTATGTACCGATCAATGATAAAATCGAAGGGGAACAGGTCAATAATCGTTTTTTCCCACTCCCGGTCCAACTGCCCCTGCCCCATTTCTACTCCCGCTTTCAAGGTCAGTTTTCCAGCGAACTTTTCCCGGCAGACAGCCAGATTATCAAAATACTGCCGCATGCAGGAAAGCGGATAACGCTTAAAATGATTGCTGAACATTTCCATATGCTCGGTAAAAGCAAGTTCGGTTAATCCCTTTTGGATTGCTGCAACGCAGCTTTCCTCCATCGGCGTTTTGCAATCCGGTGAAACATCGCTGTGCAAATGGTAATCAGCCGTGATTTTTTTTCATATCGGTCATCCTTTCGGCATCTCTTGCTGCGGCGCCGCCGCAGTTTCTCCATTTATTGTAAACCCAGCCGCTCAAAAAGTCCAGATTGACAGTAGAAAAAAGCGATTATTTTTCCAGGATCACATCATAAATCAGGGGAATGTCATCTGGCTTCTCCGCTGCGAACGCATAGCTTTCCAACAAAATCCGGCGTGCCTGTTCCAGGCGATCCGGACGGTTGGTGTAAAGCCGGGCCAACACTTCCCCTTTCCGGACGGCTTCGCCGGTTTTCCGGCACAGAACAATCCCCGCAGCAGGATCGATGGCGCTATCCTTCGTCTCACGGCCTGCCCCCAGCAGCATGGAAGCCCGGCCGCAAGCCTCTGCATCCATCTGCCGGATCCAGCCGTCCTGCGGGGCGGCCAGTTCATCCCCACAGCCGCCTTTTCATACAGCGACTGCGGCCGCTCCAGGATCGTATGATCCCCTTTCTGCGCAATGCACATCTGCCGGAACTTTTCCAGAGCAGCCCCGCTGTCCAGCGCCTTTTGCCATCGTGCGGCAATCCTCCGGGCTTCCTTTCCGTGCCAGCGACAGCATCTGTGAAGCCAAAGCCAAACAGACTTCCCGCAAATCATCAGGGCCCTCTCCCCTTTAAAACAGCGATGGCCTCTGCTACCTCCAGTCCATTGCCGATACAATGCCCCAGCGGAACGTCCATATTGGTGATCACCGCAGCCATGCGCCGCCCGCAGGCCCGGCCAATCGCAACCATCTCTCGGGCCAGGTGGGAAGCATCCTGCGCTGTTTTCATGAATGCGCCGCTGCCACATTTTACATCCAGCACGATGGCATCTGCGCCGGCAGCAATTTTCTTGCTCATAACCGATGCGGCAATGAGCGGGATGGAATCTACTGTAGCGGTGACATCCCGTAACGCGTAGAGCTTTTTGTCTGCCGGAGCCAGATTGCCCGACTGACCGACCACACAGACTCCGATTTTTTTACCGTCTCCAAAAAGCCTCCTGGTCCATCTCCGTGCAAAGCCCGGGATCGCCTCCAGCTTATCCACCGTCCCGCCGGTATATCCCAATCCCCGGCCGCTCATTTTTGCTACCGGCACGCCACAGGCCGCCACCAGCGGCGCCAATATCAAGGTCGTTTTATCGCCGATGCCGCCGGTGCTGTGTTTATCCACCTTCATGCCAGGAATGGAAGAAAGATCCACCCGGTCGCCGGAACAGGCCATAGCGTCGGTCATCCAGGCGATTTCTGATCTGTCATTCCCATAAAGCAAATTGCCATCAGCAAAGCCGCCGCCTGATAATCCGGGATTTCGCCGCTGGTAAAGCCTTTGATAAAATATCGGATCTCCTTTTCACTTAATGCGCCGCCTCGTTTTTTCGCTCGATCAAGTCAATCATCCGCATACCGGCTCTCCTTTCCCAGCTTATCGGGCCCAAATCCCATGGGAAACAGCTGACCCAATGTGGTCGTTTGATAATCTTCTTTCGATTTTGCCAAAATCACCGGCATATCCTCTTTGCAAAACTCAAACAGCATCTGCCGGCAGACCCCCGCAGGGCGAAGTATAATCCGCATCTGCGCTGGCGGAGGAAACCACCGCCAGCGCAGAAAAACGCCCGCTCTCCCTCGCTGACCGCCTTGACCAAAGCAGTGCGTTCCGCGCAGATGGTGGGGGTATATGCGCAAGATTCCACATTGCAGCCGGTGTAAACAACACCATTTTCCCCTAAAAGCGCCGCTCCGACCCGAAATCCGGAATAAGGGGCGTATGCCCTCTCCATCCCTTCCAGCGCCTTTTCAATCAATCCGCTCCAATCCATAAGCTATCTTCCTATTTCACGATCTGACGCCAAAAGCTCATCCCAAAAAGCTGCCCTTTGTTTAGGCCAAACGCATCCAGCACCGTAGCACCCACGTCCCCAAAGCAGTTTCGAGTACCCAGGTCCACATTGGGCAGGATCTGCCGGCCATAGGCCAAAAACGGCACCCTTTCCGGGAATGGTCCGTGCTGGGAGTCGAAGGATCGCACCCGTGGTCGGCAGTGATCATCAGCACATCTTCTTCGCCCAGCTTTGGCAAAAAAGCCGCTCAGCCACCGGTCGAATTCACTCAATGCCGCCGCGTATCCGTCTATGTCGTTTCGATGCCCATACAACATGTCAAAATCCACCAGATTCACAAAAGCAAGCCCATTAAAATCCCGTTCCAGCAACTGCTGGGTCTTCTCCATCCCGTCAGCATTGCCCCTGGTCGGCAGGCTTTCAGTAAGGCCCCGTCCCGCAAAGATATCTCCATCTTCCCTATGCCAATAACATCCATCCCCGCCTGCTGCAAAACATCCAGCATCGTGAGCCCGGGAGGCGGCAAAAAAAATCGTGGCGGTTCGCCGTTCTGGTAAAATGGGGCGCTTTGCCTCACAAATGGCCGGGCAATGACCCGTCCCACCCCGTTTTTCCCGGTCAAGATCCTCCGCGCCGCCCGGCAGTATTCATACAGTTGTTCTGGCGGCACCAGTTCTTCATGCGCCGCAATCTGAAATACGCTGTCTGCAGAGGTGTAGACGATCAGTTTTCCAGTGCGCAGGTGTTCCTCGCCATAGTCGGCGATAACCTGCGTGCCGGAATAGGGTTTATTGCACAGCACACCCCGGCCCACCGCCTGCTGGAAAGCGTTGATTACTTCCGGAGGAAATCCATCGGGATAGACCGGCAGAGGCTTTGTGGAGTGGATGCCCGCAATCTCCCAATGGCCGATGGTCGTATCTTTTTCCACGGGACGCTTCGGTCAGCCGGCCAAACGCGCCGGCAGCCGCTTCTCCTTTCGGTCCAGGTGTTCCATCGATTGCAAAAAGGCCCAGTTTTTTAGCTGCGGCGCGAAAATCTCTGCGACTGCATCACCGCCCGCAGGGTATTGCTCCCCCTCATCGCCGAAATCTGCCGCGTCCGGCGCGCCGCCGATGCCGAAACTGTCCAGTACAATCAAAAAAATTCGTTTCATTGCCCTTCTCCTTTCTTCCCGCTTATCCCTTACCGGATTTCTTGATCTTGAACAGGCAAAAAAGCAGATGCCCCAAGAAAAGCACGGCAAAGAGCGCCGCTTTTTCCAAACACCTGCTTTCTCATTCCAAACAAATCTACCCTTGATATATTTCCACCGTCATGGAGTTAATAATCACATTTTCCTTTGGCACGCCGTTTTCATCCACTTCCACCGCCGCGATGGCGTCCAATACTTCCAACCCTCATATACCTGAGCGAACACGACCTGCTTAGTATCCAGCCAGGGGCGCCGCCGACACCAGCATATTTCAGGATGACATTGCTGGGAAAACCAATATTTTTCATCTGCAACAGCATATCCGCGCTGACGCTGGAAGACTGCACAAAACAGAACCGGCTGCCATTATTATCCTCGGCGCCGTCGTTCACCATGGAAAGCGCCCCGTTAAAATGCCACAAATCCATGGAATACTCATCCTCAAACGGCTGAACACGGCCGTCTTCATCCTTAAAAACGCTCTCTCCACCAGTTCCATCCCCTTTAGGGTCACCGGTATACAAACATTTATCCTTCTGGATCTTGTAAAATTTCAGCCCGTTATAATACCTTCTTTCGCGTGGGTCACAAAAATTCTCCACTGCTTTCGGGGCAATCTCCGGGAAAGCATCACTTTCAGCGTTCCCATGCTGGTATGGATGACAACAATCTCGTCGCCTTCTTCCGGCAGTTCAAACTGCAAAAGGGCGGATGCGCCCGTTTCGCCGTCCTGCGCATCGGCAGAGGAGGATTCCGCCGCATCGCCACAGGCAGATAAAAACAGCATCGCCATCGCCAGCAGCAGGCCGGCCCATGTTCTCATATGTTTCAAATTCGTCACCTCTGAATTTCTAAACGGAAATAAAAATCATAAAACTTTTCAACCGGTTTTATTATAGCGGAAAACCTCCTGCCGGGCAAGGTCTAAAAATATTTTCCTGCTCTTACCGGCCGGAACCATAGCGGATGACGTCTTCCGACAATTCATCAATAAAATCAAAGCAGCAGCCGGTGCCAATGGCAACGCATTCTTCCGCTGATTCCGCTACTTCTGCTTTGATATGCAGCTTTTCCTCGATCAGCTCATCCAAGCCGCGCAGCAGCGAACCGCCGCCGGTCATCACCGCGCCCGACGTGAAAATATCGCCAACCAGCTCCGGCGGTGTCCGCTCTAGCACCGACTGCATCGCACTGACAATCTGCTGGGCGATCTCCAAAAGGCACGGCCGCAGCTCCGCCGCGCTGATTGACCGTTTTTCAGGCAGGCCAGTGGTCAGGTTGCGCCCTTTCACATCAAACACTTCATTTCCGGTTCCCGCCCGACCGTGCCAATCTCCCGCTTCACCATCTCCGCCATTTTTTCGCCAATCAAAAGGCCATAGCGTTCCCGCAGATAGCGCACCACCGCCTGGTCAAATTTATCACCGCCCAACTTAATGGACTCTTTTCTGCACAATTCCATTTAAGGACAGTACCGCAATATCCGCCGTACCGCCGCCGATGTCCAGCACCAGATGCCCCGACGGCTTGGAAATGTCGATTTTCGCACCAATGGCTGCCGCCACCGGCTCTTCAATAAGATAAACCTTGCGGGCGCCCGCCTTTACCGCCGCTTCCACCACTGCTCGGGATTCCACATCGGTAATGGCGGAAGGGACGCACAGCGCCACCCGTGGCTTTAACAGCGCGTTCTGGTAGACTTTTTCAAAAAGTGCTGCAACATTTTCTCGCACAGCTCATTGTCAGAGATAACTCCCTGGTCCAGCGGCTTGACCGCGCGGATGCGGTCGGGCGTGCGGCCGATCATGGTGTATGCCTCCTGCCCCACGCACAGCACTTTTTGCCGGAACGGGTATCGTACGCTACCACCGACGGTTCTTTTAGTACAATCCCTTTCCCTTTTACATAAATGATAACGGTTGCCGTTCCCAAATCAATGCCGATGTCGGTAATCATTTTCGCTCATTTTGCATCCCCCCTGGTTTTGGTTCTTCCTGCCGTTGTCATCAGACAAGCGGATAAAATCCGGTCGCACCGGCGGCTTTCAGTGCAGCAGTACAGGCGTTCAGTGTCGAAAAAGTAGTGGCCACGTCATCCACCAACAAAATGCAAACTCCCTGCAGCTCGTTTTTCTTACAGGCTAAAAATGCTTCTTTTACATTTTCGCCCCGATCCTTTCTTTTTGCAAATGCTGCGGCGGTGTTTTTTGAACTTTTCGCAGCAAATCCGTCCGGCACGCAATCCCATTTTTTGTGACAGGGACCGGGCCAAATACAGCGTTTGGTCAAACCGGCCTTTTTCCCGTTCGTACATGGGAACCGGGACGATATAATCAAAGGGATCCGCTAAAAACGCCGCTTACTCGTTTTAGAAACCCGGGAGCCAGAATGTTATCATAACAGGCCTTGTCCCCCTGAAATTTAAATTTCTGCAAAAGTGCACGGCCGGTCTGCTCATAATAATAGGCACTGACATTCTGCTCAAACAAAAGATTTCTTCCGTAATCACACCGGCAGCGATCTGCATCCCTTCCGCAGAATCGGCAAGGATGTTCTCCCACCTTATGCAGACCGGCAGCACACGCTTCGCATAACAAGTCCATACCAGAGAGCTTCCCACAGTTCTGGCACCGGGGCGGAAACACGAGGTTCATCAAAAACTGCCCAGAGAAAATGATTTTTCTCACGCCGGATCACCCTTTCTTCACGCCTGGGCCTGCTCGGACAAAAAGCCGGCCAGATTGGTATACCGGAGCGTTTTCCGGTTGTTTTCCACCATAGCCGGTACCGCCCGCGGGTTTCCCATAATCAGCAAAAGCTGCTTGGCACGGGTCACCGCCGTATACAAAAGATTTCGGTAGTACAGTTTCCGGTTAGGAGAATCCAGCGAAAGAATCACGCAAAGGAAACTCGCTGCCCTGGCTTTTTGTGCACCGTTACCGCGTAGGCCAGCTCCAGCTCGGACATCATATCCACCGAATAGTCTGCCACCCGGTCGTCGTAGCGGATTTTGACCCGCCCAATGCTTTTATCGATGAAGATGATCTCTCCGATATCCCCGTTAAACACGCCTACGCCGTTTTCTTCATCGTCCTTTTTCCATATAATATCATAATTATTTTTTAATTTGCATGACCTTATCCCCAAACGGAACAGGTTGGCAAAAACTTTTACTTCCGGCTTGTCCGGCGAAGGAGGGTTCAGCCTCTCCTGTAACCGGCGGTTGAGTTCCATCGTCCCCAGCTGCCCCATCCGGCTGGGACAGAGCACCTGAATATCGGTCATGGGAGAAAATCCGTACTGCCGGGGCAGCCTGCGCTGCACCATATCCAAAAGCGTTTCCGTCACCGCCTGGTAACTGCCGCCCGCCAGATAAAAAGAAATCTTTATCCCGGCAGGAAAGATCCGGCTGCTCCCTCGCACAATGGCATGGGCGTTGGTAACGATCAGACTCTGCGCCGCCTGCCGGAAAATCTCCTGTAAATGCACGGTGGGGATGACGTCTGCCTCAATCAAATCCTTGAGCACGTTACCAGGCCCTACAGACGGCAACTGGTCGATATCCCTACCATCACCAGGCGGCAGCCCAGCTTCATGGCCCGCAAAAAGGCTCTGGAACAGCAATGTATCCACCATGGACATCTCATCCACTACGATTACATCAGCGGGCAGGGTGTTGCGTTCGTCGCGCTTAAACACGGTTCCGGCGCCGTCCCGAAATCCACCTCCAGCAGCCGATGGATGGTTTTGGACTGACGGCCGGTCAATTCGCTCATCCGTTTGGCCGCCCGACCGGTGGGTGCTGCCAGCATGACCTTCTCTCCCCGCTGCTCAAACAGCTCAATAATGGCGTTGATAATGGTGGTCTTACCGGTGCCGGGCCGCCGGTTAGGATAAACACCCCGTTATTGAGTGCCATGGTAATGGCCCCTTCGCTGGCAGGGATTCATACGTAATACCCAGCTGTTCCTGCAGCGCATCGATCTGCCGGTTATAAGACTGTCCCAAATCCGGGTAGGAGGAAAGGATCGGGCCATCCGCCCGGCGATATAGGTTTCCGCCGCATACAGTTCCGGCAGGAATACGAAATCCCGTCCGCCGCAGGCGCAGACGATCAGCTCGTTTTCCTGCACCAGTGCCTCCAGCCCCAGTTCCAGCGCTGCCCGATCCACTTCCAGCAGCGTTCCTGCCACCTGAATAAGCGTTTCAGCCGGCAGACAGGTATGACCATTGCCCAGGTTGTGGCTGAGTACAAACCGGAGCCCGCCGCAATGCGGCGCGGATCATCCGGCGTGATTTCAACGAGCGGGCGATCCCGTCGGCCTGGTCAAAATCCAGGCCGATGTCCGCCCGGCACACAGCACATAAGGGTTTTTCCCGGATCACGTCTATCGCCCCGGCCGCCCATTTTTTCCAGACCCGCACGCAGATGGAGGAATGGATCTGATATTTCGCCAGAAACAGCATTACTGTCCGGACACCGAAAATCCGCTTGAACTCCTGGGCAATCTCCTCGGCTTTGCGCTGGGATACCCCCTTGACCTGGCAAAGCTGACCGGGGTCTTTTCCATCACATCCAGCGTATTTTCTCCGAACCGGTCTACAATGCGGCGCGCCCAAAGCAGGCCCGATCCCTTGATCGCGCCTGCGCCAGATATTTGTAGATTGCTCCCGCCGAAGCAGGCAGCTGCCGTTCATAAACCGATACCCGAAACTGGCTGCCAAAAGGTAGGATGGGCCCATAGTTCCCAGTGAGGACCAGCTCCTCTCCTTCAGCAACACCGGGCATTTCGCCCACAACGGTGACCAATTCGCCTGCGCTCGCCAGTTCCAGCACGGTAAATCCATTTTCTTCCTTTTGATAAACGATATGCTCCACCGTACCGGTTAGGCGATGGTATTCCTGTACTTCCATAAGTCCCTCAAAAATGGCGGGAAAACCGCCCGTATGCCTTTTATCAGTATACTACTTTATTTACGGTTGTAAATCCCCGCCTCCGGTCAGACGCTGTTCCAGCTGCGCAAGGCTGCCGATCTCGATATTGCCGTATTCCCGGGCGAACCGGCGGCAGATTTGGGGCCGTTTCGTCGCTCATGCCGCAGTCCAGGATGTACAAAAAACCGTATTTTTCCCCGGAACGGGTCTGCCAATATGCCCAGCGCAGCCGGCCCTCTACCGAATCGGCCTCCGCCCCCACTGGCAAAACCAGCGGTGCAAAATCTTCTTTTGCCGGCATTAGAAACAACCGGTACAACATCATGACCAGTGACCAGACTCCCATGGCAATCAAACAAATTTCCAAAAACAGCAAAATCCGCATTTTCCCACCTGCCCAATTAAGATAATGCATCTTATGCTTTCCATGCAAAAAAGTGAGGGCTTTTCCTGTGAAGAAAAAAGCCCTCGGCGTTGGAATCGTATCTAAGTTTACACGGTTGGCCGGGCCTTGTGCCCAGCAGGGATCGTCTCTCTTTTATCCGGCTGCGTAGCATTCGAAACATATTTCGCACGGATATAATATTTTTGGCGGGTGAGATAAACCAAAATCACCCCTGCCACCAAAACGTCAAACAGATTGCCTGTGACCCAGCTGTCAGTCGGAAGCATTTCCACCGGCTGGAAGAACATAAACACAATGTTGAACACGGTTAAAGCGATTTCCAGAACAAAGAACCGGGAAATCTGACGCAGCCGCGCTTTCTCCGTAAAAAGGTCATAGCGGCCACATGCAATGCTCCTGCGATCAGCACCACACGGGTGATCAGCACAATGACCGGCAGGAACGATTCGTCACTGCGCAAGCTCAAGAAGAGACAAACACCCTTCATCACCGCCTGCAGCAGTAAATAAATCCCAATGATCTTTTTTCATAAGCATCTCCTTATTCAGGATACAGCATTCCAACCACTTTTTATTGTACCATGCTTTGTCAAGTCCCCTAAAAAGAAGGCGTTCAAGATCATTATTTTATCCGTTTTCCCCATCCAAAAAGCGAGGTCACCAGCGTCCAGCACAGCCTTCTCCAACAGGTCCGGCCGTTTGTCCCAGGGTGCGCAACAGCGACTGCTCCCGCCGCCAACGGCAGATGTTGGCGTGATGCCCGCTGAGCAGAACCGCCGGCACCTCTTTTCCATGCCAGACCGCCGGCCGGGAATACTGCGGGTACTCAAAGGCCGTTGAAATGGCTTTCCTCCGTAAAGCAGCTTTCGTCTGCCAGCACTCCCTCACACAGCCCGCCCCACGGTATCCACAAACACCAGCGCGGGCAGCTCCCCGCCGGTGAGTACATAATCGCCGATGGAAACTCCTCGTCCACGATCTCCTCCAGCACCCGTTCGTCCACTCCCTCGTAGTGGCCGCAAAGCAAAACAGGTATTGCTGCCGGGAATATTCTACCGCCATCTGCTGGGTCAGAACCTTTCCCTGCGGCGACAGGTAGATCACATGGGGCTTTTGGGGCAACTGGGCACAAACTGCCTCATAGCAGCGGAAAATGGGATCTGCCTGCATGACCATTCCCATGCCGCCGCCGTATGGGGTATCATCCACCCGACGGTGCTTGTCCTGGGTGTAATCCCGGATATTATGGCAATAGACTTCCAGCAGCCCTGCTTCCCGGGCGCGGCCGATGATGCTTTCGCACAGCACCGCCTCGCACATTTCAGGGAACAGAGTGGCAATGTCAATCCGCATCGTCAAACAGTCCTTTCAGCGGCCGGATCCGCATGATGCCGCCGTCCAAATCAGTCTCAACCACCACGTCCCGGATGGCCGGGATCAGCTTTTCCGATTTGCCGGGCTTGGAGATATGATATACGTCGTTCGCCCCGGTTTGAGAAACATCGCTAAGCGTTCCGTATTCTTCCCCGTGTATCTGCATCTACCACGGTGAGGCCAATTAAATCCTGGATAAAAATACTCTCCTCTTCCAGCGGCATATCCGCCCGGTCGGCGTATAAAATCTGATTGCGCAGCGCGGGCCGCCTCCACCGTGTCAATCCCCTGCAACCCCAACAGTTCCACAAGGCCTTTGGCGACTGCTAATAATAGCTCTTCCATTGTGTGCTCCTTCACGATTACAGAATCTCGTTCTTCTTCAGCAGAACACGAACGGTATCGGTGGGCTGAGCGCCGGTCGCGATCCACTTCTTCGCCTTCTCAGCGTCGATCTGGACAACAGCGGGCTCCTTGGTCGGGTCATAGTAACCGATCTCTTCGATGAAACGGCCGTCGCGGGGGAAGCGGGAATCCGCAACAACCACACGGTAGAACGGAGCCTTCTTCGCGCCCATGCGGCGCAGTCTGATTTTAACAGCCAATCCTGTCACCTCCTGTAATTTTTTAAAAACTGTATATCAGCGGGGCAAAGCCCCGTGATTACCGAAATAAAAGCGGCGCTTAGCGGAACATGCCGCCCAGGCCTTTCATGCCGCGCCCAAACCCCTTGGGGTTCTTTTTGAACTGCTTCATCATCTTCTGCATCTGTTCATACTGGCGAAGCAGGCGGTTAACGTCCTCCACGCGCGTTCCGCTGCCGGCGGCAATGCGGCGCTTGCGTTTGGGGTCAATGGTAGAGGGTTTGGCGCGTTCGCCCTTTGTCATGCTCTGGATGATAGCCTTCATGCGGCCAAGCTCTTTTTCGCTTTTGTCCAGCTCGTCGTCCGAAATGCGTCCCGCGCCGGGGAACATGGACATCATGGCGGCAGCGCCGCCCATTTTCTTTACCTGTTCGAACTGATCCAGCATATCGTTCATGTCGAATTTGTTCTGCATCAGGCGCTTGGCGGTTTCTTCGGCCTTTTTCTGGTCGGCGGTGTCCTGCGCTTTTTCAATCAGCGTCAGTACGTCGCCCATGCCCAGAATGCGGCTGGCCATGCGGCTGGGGTGGAATACCTCCAGGTCGTCCAGCTTTTCGCCCACGCCCGCGAATTTGATGGGCTTGCCTGTAACGGCACGCACGGAAAGCGCACTGCCGCCGCGGGTATCGCCATCCAGCTTCGTCAGGATAACGCCGTCCAGGCCGGTGCTTTCAGAGAAGCTTTTGGCTACATTCACAGCGTCCTGGCCGGCCATTGCGTCGATGACGAGCAGCGTTTCGTCCACCTGGACGTTTTCCTTGATGCGCTGCAATTCGGCCATCAGGTCCCCGTCCACATGCAGGCGGCCCGCCGTGTCGAGGATGACGATGTCGTTCCCGTAGTCCTTTGCGTGGGCCACGGCCTTTTTGGCAATGGCCTCGGGCTTTTCACCCGGAAGGGCGAACACCGGCGCACCGGCCTTTTCGCCTACAATCTTCAGCTGATCGACTGCGGCGGGGCGGTAAATATCGCATGCGGCGAGCAGCGGGCGGTGGCCCTCCTTGATAAAGTGTTTGGCCAGCTTGGCGGTATGTGTGGTTTTGCCCGCACCCTGCAGGCCGCACATCATGATCACCGTCGGCGGCTTGGACTTGATGTGGATGCGCGCGGCCTCGCTGCCGCCCATCAGTTCCGTCAGCTCGTCGTTGACGATCTTGATGACCTGCTGCGCAGGGGTCAGGCTCTCCTGGGAGCCGATGGCCTTTTCGGTAACGGCGGCGATGAACTCCTTTGCGACCTTATAGTTGACGTCCGCTTCCAGCAGGGCGAGACGAACTTCCGCATGGCCTCTTTTACATCAGCCTCGGTCAATTTCCTTTGGGCGCAGCTTTTTAAAAGCCGCTGATAATTTGTCGGACAATCCTTCAAATGCCATTGGTCAACCTCTATTCATCAGTTCTTTTTGCCAGGCGGATAATCTCGTCCGCCTTTTCCTCGATTTTTTGGAATATCCGTATTCGCTGTTGTAAAATGGATATCCTGGGCGCACTGGACAATCCGTTCAATGCTGTCCTGCATTTTCCGAAAGCGTTTTTGCCAGGCCAGCCGCTCCTCCATTTCCAAAAGCACAGCCTCGCCGCGCTTAATGGAATCCCGCACGCCCTGGCGGGTGATCCCCTCAAATTCGCCGATTTCTGACAGGGACAGATCCTCATTGTAATAAAACCGATGACCTCCGCTGCTTTTCGGTAAGCATATCGCCATAGAAGTCAAGCAGCACTGAAATATCCAGATTTTTCATCTCAATCTCTCCCTTGCTTCTTTTCGGCGGAATTGTGTAAAGGATAACGCTTTACAACTTACATCGGCTATTATACAAAAAAAGCCGGTGGAGTCAAGGATTTTTCTTTACACAATCAGAAAAAATCCACGCTTTTTCCAGCTTCTTTGTGAATTCCGGCAAAAAGAGCCTGCTCCGGCTTATATGGGCCAAAAAGTAATGCTATCCGGTAAACGAAAAAGCAGCGACATATGCTGCAGCCGTTTGACCCGCCATCGCCGCAAGCCCCGCGCGCCATCCGCCCAGTTCCCGCCGGATGGTGGAGAACGCCGCTACACAAGGCATATACAGCAATACGAATACCAGAAAGGACAAGGCCGATGCCGGAGTAAACGCCTGTTGCAACGCGGCAGTCAGCCCGGCCGCGTTGCCGTATGCATACAGCGCCGCCATCGAACTGACCACCGCTTCCTTGGCGACGATCCCCGCCAGCAGCGAAACCGCCGCCTGCCAGCTGCCAAAGCCCAGCGGCCGGAACAGTGGAGCCAGCCATTCGCCAATCGCGCCGAATATGCTGATGCTGGCCTGGTTGGTCCAATCCAGAGAAAAGGTCAAATGCTGCGTCAGCCAGATCAATGCGCTTAAAGATACGATGAC
>VOFH01003239.1_pt1 | contig 24208 bp, 48 predicted proteins | sample 5384091 | NCBI WGS metagenome assembly VOFH01 (sample SAMN12384727, study PRJNA508395) | human gut metagenome | isolation source: healthy gut G | host: Homo sapiens
CTCGGTACTTCGTTCAGTTACGTATTGCTGGGGTGGGCGCGGGCGTGGCCGCAGGCTGTGCCGCCGGAGGCGGGCTCGTCTGCGCTGCAGCCCGCCAGCAGCGTCAGCGCCAGCGCCTTGCCAGAAGGCGGAAAAAGCTTCTTCATGGTTTCGTCTCCTCGGTTTTTACGTCGCTTGCCGCCCTGGCCGCGCTGCACCGCGCGGCCACAGCAACAAGCCAACTTTTCTTTATCACTATACCGAAAATTCGCTTGTTTGTAAAGTGCCCGGCCAATTTCACATTGTTTCCTGAAAAGCAGCCTTCTGTCAAAATGTTCGGAAAAAGTCTGTATTGCAAAAATGTGGGCCATGTCAAAGCGCCTGCCCGGAGGTGAACGAGGCGCGCAGCTTTGCCGTTCACTTTTTTGAACATGCGGTTCAGCAGGGCAATTGCAAGGCTGAGGCACGCTCATTACAATGAAGATGCCGCACATGCCAGAAGCAGCATCACATTCAGCGACTGAAGCAGTTGTTCCATACAGCGTCTCCTTTCTGTCAGCGCGCAATCAGGTTCAAAATGAGGCCGCCTGCAATGACGCTGGCGATCTGGCCGCCCACATTTACGCCCGCAGCGTGCATCAGAAGAAAATTCTGCGGGTCTTCCTTCAGGCCCATTTATGAATAACACGGCTGGACATGGGGAAAGCCCGAAATGCCGCATGCGCCTATCATGGGGTTTATCTTCTTTTTTGCAAACAGGTTGATAAACTTGGCAAACAGCACGCCGCCCACGGTGTCAAACACAAAAGGCAGGCCAGGCCCAGGGCAATAATGAGAAGCGTGCCGCCCGTCAGGAACTGGTCTGCCTGCATTTTTGGTTGCGATAGTGATGCCCAGAAAGGTGATGAGGTTGCCAGCACATTCTGCGCCGTCTCAGGACAGGCTGTTCAGCACACCGCATTCGCGCAAAAGGTTGCCGAACATCAAAAAAAGCCACCAGCGCCCGCTGCGCGGCGCCAAAGGCCCGCAATCACCGTCACCACAACGGGAAACAGGATGCGCCGCACCGTGCGGCTGCTTTCTTTCGCCTCGTACGGCATGCGGATCATGCGCTCTTTCTTGAATTGGTGATGGCGCGGATGACCGGCGGCTGGATGATGGGCACCAGCGCCCATATAGCTGTAGCCGCCACCACGATGGCGCCCAGATATTTCGTGCCGAAATAGTTCGACAAGAAAATGGCCGTGGGGCCCATCCGCGGCACCGATGATCGCCCACACAGGCGGCATCTGCAGGCTAAACATTCCGGAATATCATATTTACCCCGCAGGCCAGCGTCAGCGGCACAAAATGCCAAACGCAGCGCCGAATAAAAAGCAGCTTCGGGTTCGACAGCAGAGGCCCGAAGTCTATCATGGCGCCGATGCCGATGAACAAAAGCAGTGGGAACAGTTTGGCATTGGCCGGAACAGCACGTCAATGGCGCCCTCACTCCAGGCCGGTGTCGATACAGCTGGTCTACTGCGCCGGAAAGCGGCAGGTTCACCAGAATGGCGCCAAAGCCCATAGGGCAGAAGCAGGCTTGGCTCCATATCCTTTTTCACCGCCAGATAAATCAGCACGCCGCCAATGGCCCACATCACCCATCATTTTGACAATGTCCAGCCCGCTCATGGAGAGCACAGCGCCGAGCAATGCGTCAATAAAATCCGCAAACATGCGTTTTCCTCCCTGTCAGCCGCAGCCGAGCGCCGCAGCCTGATTGATAAGCTTCATTTAGTTTCGCACAGACGCACACGGTTGTGCAAGCCCTATTTATGAATTTGCATGTAAATTTCACGTAAAATGCCAAACAGCGCACATTTTTTGCGCAGTTTCAGAGGCCACTTTGCCTCAGGCCCCGCAGCTGCCGTGCCGGCAGCCGTCCTCCGCCATGCGCACAGGAATGGCCGGCCTCATGGCCTCCTCGCCATGGTGGTGCGTGCAACTGTGTCCGGGTCATAAGCCAGCGTGCCGGAAGCAGGGCCTTCACCGCCTCGTCTCGCCGGGCCCTGCACGCCTGGGAACAGCCGGATGCCCGCCTGTGCCAGTGCCTGCCGTGCCCCGGCCCCGATGCCCCGCAAATGAGCGTATCTACGCCTTGTGCAGCCAAAAAGCGCCAGCGCCCGCGGCACTGCCCTGTGTAGGCACGGTTTCGGCCACCGTTATGATTTTACTGCCATCCTGCAGATCATACCCTGAAGCCTGCGAATGGCCAAAATGCTGAAATACCATTCCGTTTTCATAAGTAACGGCAATTTTCATTTTCCTTCCTTTCCTGTTTTGCCCTGCGCCGAGGCGCAGAAGCTTTTATTTATCATACCTCTATTTTCTGTTTCTGGCAATGCCCGGGCACCCGCCTTGTGTGCAAATCAGGCAGACAGGTCATAAAATGAGGCAATCCAGGGGGCGCGCCTTTGCGCGGGCGCAGGCTCACCAGCTCAAAAAGTGAGGTGTTTACATGAAAAATGCAGCATTATGAAACCGATGCAGGCATCGCCCTCTGCCGGTGAAAACACCCGGCGTTTCTGGTAGACGGCGCACGCGGTGAATTTCAAAGCGGGCATATCCCGGGCAGCATCAATCTTCCCGCTGGAAATACTTGCCGCGCTCCTCTTCCCCAGGGGCCTCTATTTTATACTGCCGCAGTGGCCAGCGAAGCCGTGCAGTGCCGTATTCTAGGCACGGCGCGGTGCCAGCGCCACAAACATCGGCGGCATCCTCTTTTATACGGCGCTCTGGCCCCGCACCTGGAGTTGCCAGGCTTCGTTTTATCTTCGGAGCGAAAACATTTTTTCTGACGGTGATTTTTTTCTGGCCGATTTTCGCACGTTTCCACACAATTTGCGAAAACAAGTGAACGGCTTGCCTTTTAGGGGCACGTCTGTGCTAATTTCTTTTCGTATATTACTATCTTAAAGAAGGAGGTCTGTGCCATGAAACAACAACTGCGCGGAAAGGAATTGTTTTTGGTAGGCGTAACGCTGCTGTTTTCCATGTTTTTGGCGCAGGCAACTGATTTTCCGCCCTTTGGCTGGGCTATCAGGCCGGCTCTGTCTCCCCCGCCTTTCTGGGTATGGCCCTGACGGCAGTCTGCTTCCCGTGCTGGGTGTTGTGGCCGTGGCCATGGACTGGGTGCTGCGCGCGGCGTTTTCTCTTGTCTTTTTATCGGGGCCTATCATCTTGCCAAGCGCCCTGCCCGCTTCAAGGACATCTTGGGCAAATGGATGACAATCCGGTTCTGCTGCTGATGATTGTCGTGATGTTTGTTGCCGGCCTGTTTCTGCCTGAAGGACGTGCCTGCAGCCCCGCAGGAGGCATATGCAAGCGGCGCCTTTATGAAGGGGTTTGTAGAAGGCTATAACACCATGGATACGCTGGCGGCCATTGTGTTCGGCATTGTCATCGCACTGAACGTGCAGGCCTGCGGCGTGACAGAGAGAAAAGGCCGTTGCCCGCTCTATCATGAAGGCGGGTGTGATAGCCGGTGTGTTTCTGTTTACCGTGTACGGTCTGCTGGCCTGGCTGGGCGCGCGCGGCAGCGCGGTGCTGGCACAGGCGGCAGATGGAACGGCTGTGCTGTCGGGCCTGTGCCTGCAGTTCTTTGGCCCGGTGGGCGCCTTGCTTCTGGCGGCTATCTTTTTCGTAGCCTGCTTTAATGTGTGCATCGGGCCTTTTGTCCAGCTGCGCAGCCTTTTTTCACGAAAAATTTCCGCGCTTTTCTTTTATTCGCTGGCTTCAGGCATTCTGCGGTGGCAAGCTTCCTTGTCTCTATTTTAGGTCTTGAGTTGATTTTGAAAATCTCTGTGCCTGTCCTCACCCCTGTTGTACCCAGTGGCAATTGCCATCATTATCATAAACCTGCTGCCCTTTGCCTGGGCCCAGAAGCCCATTGTGCACCGGGCTGTGACGGTGCTGGCCTTTGCCGTCAGCATCTGGTCTATGTTTTAAGAGGTGAAGCTATGACAACGCAGGTAGTTGCCGCTCTGATTTGGCGCGATGGTAAATTTCTGATATGCCAGCGCCCGGCACACAAGGCACGAGGCCTTTGTGGGAATTTGTAGGCGGCAAGGTAGAGCCCGGCGAGACAAAACAGCAGGCGCTTGTGCGCGAATGCCGGGAAGAGCTGGGCATAGAGACGGCCGTAGGTGATGTATTCATGGAGGTGACGCACACCTACCCGGACACATCACGGTGCGTTTGACACTGTTCCATGTGTCCATCACCCAGGGAGAGCCGCAGAAGCTGGAACACGAAGATATGCGCTGGATTTTCCCGGCAGATATCCCTCAGTATGTATTCTGCCCTGCGGATGAGGCTATTTTTACAGAAACTGCGCGGGTATGCCGTGAGCATCACGCAGTAGAGCATGCCCGCATGCGGGCACGAGGAAGCACCTGGCCTGCTTCTTTATAAAAAACAGGAACGTTCCAGAGGCTTTCTCCGGGGCAGGGGGCAGGAGTGCAGGCTTCTGCCCTGCTGTTCCACCGCAGCATACAGCCAAGCCAAACCTTCGGCAGCCCTCTGTCTTAGCCAAATGGTGCCGTACAGGAAGCAGCCCTGCTGAATGGGTGATTTGCATGTACGGCAGCATCCAGTTTTTTGACAGCAAAAGGCTCTAAAGCTTTGCGAAGCGAAATACCGCAGGCAGATTTCGCCGAGGGCAGGCGTGGTTCTGCGAAGTAAAATACCAGCCTGCGGCGGACAGGCGGGAGAAGAATTCTGTGCTGCGGCACGCGCCCCCAGCGATGCAATGCGGTTTTGCGCTGCAAATTCAGATGCAGAAGATCGAACGTCCCCGTGGCAAGCCTGATGGCTGCCACGGGGGCGTTCTTTTCGTCTGTACCTAAAATTCATAAGCAAGGCTGTGCTGCACCCTTCTTTTGTCATTTATGCACCGCGGCGAGGGGGGCTTTTATCAGGCTGCCGCGCACGCGCACACCTCTCCCCTTCCTTTGGGGACCTTCCCTGCACAGCCCCTGCCCCGCGACCGAGGCGTTTCCCTTCTGCTTTGCTTCGGGGCCGCCTTCGTCAGTGTCCCCGGAAAATTCCAACAGCTGGTGCACTTTCTTTTTTGCTGAAGGACAGCTTTTCATCGTCCACCACAAGGCACGGCACGCTCATCACCTGATATTTCTCACGCAGAGCCGGAAAATGAGTTTAAATCATACACATCCGCCGTCACCTGCGGGTTCGCCGCCGCAATGCGCTGGGCGGCCGCGACAGCTCCGGGCACATAGTGCAGGGAAAGCGAAACCAGCACCTTCATGTGCACAGCCCCAAGCGCTGAATGGATGCAGCCGAGCCTGCATCCAGCGCCTGCCCCTCCCTGAGGCGTTATAAAGCCCCGGCACGAAAGAGGTGAACTCGTGCCCGCCGGGCACACCGTGAAAGGCAAGGCCGGTGTCTGTGCCGTCCTCCCTGCACACGCGCACGCAGGAAGGGCCTGCTCCTGCTGCGGGGCCTCGTCTATCTGCACAGAGAGCTTATCCGTCAGCTCTGCAAGCTGCTGCATATACTGGCGCAGTTCTGCTGAAAGCGCGTCATCCCGCAAGAACAACCGCAGCACAATCGGCTGCTGCATTTTGGAAAAACAGCTTCCAGCTGAGCCAGCATCTCCGCGTCGAACAGGCCGCCTGCGGGCCGGCCGCCGGGTTTGTGCTGTGCCGTGTTTTCGCCCGGCAGCATTTTTGGCGCCTGCGGCCGAAGGCCCGTTTTCTGCTGCATCTGCGCCGCATATTTCTCCAGCTCTGTGGCGGCAGGGCACCCTCGCCCACCGCCGTCACCACTTGGCGCAGCGGCTTTGCGCACATCGCTTGCCGCATAAAGCCCCGGCATACCGGCGCACTGATCCCGCCGGTGTGCACATAGCCGTGCACGTCCAGCTCTGCCGGGCCGCGTACAAGGTCTGTGGCGGGTTCGCAACCCACGAACGCAAACACGCCGAACGTCTCGCCTTGAGGCGGGCGGTATTCCGTCACTTCGCCTGTGGCCGTGTTGCGCCAGCGCAGGAAACGCAGAGGCCGTATCGCCCGTCATCCGTTCCACCTGTGTGTTGGGAAGGACTGTTATTTTCGGGTGGCCGCGGCGCAGGTGAAATCGCTTTTTTCGCAGAAGAATGGTGACGTGGCGGGTATATTTCGTTAGAAAAACGCTTTCTCCGCCGCGGCAAAGCCTCCGCCCACCACAAACACATCCTTGCCATTCGCGGTCGCAGGTGGCGCAATAGGCCACCTGCGACCGCGAAATTCCGCCTCCCGGCAAAGCCCACCATGCGCGGGTGTGCCCCGGTAGCCAGCGCAGCACGCCAAATCATTTCAGACCGCCCCGGATGGTGTGCACTGTTTTTATATCGCCGTCCATCTGCAAGCCCTGTACCTCGGCCAGAAGAATTTCCCGCGCCAAAACTCTGCGCTGCTGCCGCATGGCCTCTGTCAAGGCCGTCCCGCTGGTGCGTGCTACGCCGGGGTAATTCACCACTTCGGCCGTAATGGTAATCTGCCCGCCTAAGGGCTTTTTTCCACCACAACAACGCGGTAGCGGGCGCGGGCGAATACAGGGGCCGCCGCCCATGATGACGGCGTCATATAGCTCCTGCCGTTCCATAACGCTCAAAGCTGCCCTACAAGGCTGGTCCAGGCTGGGCTTCAGCATTTTGTCGCCGGGCTGCTGTTTTGCCGGGTACACCTCGTTCCCATGCTGCGCCACAAACTGGCTGGCCCGCACACGGCGCAGCAATTCGTCCGCGTTGCGGCCCACATTGCCGGCTGTCATTTCATAGGCCACTATTTTCTCCTCCGGGTTTACAATAAAGCTGCCGCGCCGGCCACGCCGTCCGCCTCGGCATACACTTCAAAATCTTTGGCCAGGTCATGAGTCGGGTCGCCAGTATGGGGTACTGCATCTTGCGGATGCACTCTGGGGCATCATGCCAGGCCTTATGCACATAGCGGGTATCGCAGGAAACAGCGTACACCCTCACAGCCCGCGGCCTTGAATGCCTCGTATCTATTGGCAAGATCCCTCCAGCTCAGTGGGACACACAAAGGTAAAAAGTCGGTGAGGTAGAAGAAAAATACGCTCCATTTGCCCAGAACATTGGCCTTTGTCACGGTTTTGAAGCTGCCACCGTGAAATGCCTGCACGGAAAAATCGCTCACTTCTTTGTTTATCATAGACATAGGGTATAACTTCCGTTCAATAAAATGTCTTTGGTTAGTTAAAACTAACTATCGTGTTCGCCATTGTACCAGAAATCCCGGCGCCGTTGTCAATCTGTGTTGCTAATAAGGTTTTATATAACCTCCGTGCTTTCACCGCTCAAGCCGGGTCATGGAAGGCCTCATTCAGCGCGGAGCGCAGGGTGTCTATTGGCTGCAGCATGCGCATATCCTTCATTTCGGCTATAAGCGCCTGCATCTGCTTACCGCTTCGCGAGGCGTCCATGAGCCATTCTGCACAAGCCCCACGGCGCGGTTTTGCAGGTTCAGCGCCTTCATATCATGCAGAAGGCCCAGCATGGGGTAAACACCGGGGCGCCGCCAGCACCAGATGGCTGCACCGGAATATCTCACCAATCAGCACAGAGACATGCGTGCTGGAAATGTCATAGACAGCAATATTTTTCACGCCCGCCTGCGCAAGCCCGTTTTTCAGAATATCTGCCGTATTTTCCGTGTTGCCGTAATAGCGCCGTGCATCGACCAGCCAGCCGCGCTCAAAATCCAGCTCATCTTCAAACAGGTTCCCGTTCAGCGCCCCAAAGCTGCTGAAGGCATCCGCCGAAAACAAAATTCTTTTCGCTTTTACGCCATCATCACTTCCGGCCAATGCACTATAGTGAAGAAAAAAGCGCAGAGTGTGACGGCCCGGCGCCAGAGTATCGCCGTCCTTCTTTCACAATGCCTCTTCCCTCCAGCAGCAGGCCGTAGGACTGACGGTTCAGGGCAAATATCTTTTTCATTTCCCACCAGCTTCATATTTGGAAAAATGCAGCATCAGTGCCTCGATATTGGCACAGCGGCCTGGTTCTATATGGTCTATCACCAGGTAATCCAGCCCGCGGCCCCATAACTCATATAAAACATTTTCCAAGGAACTGGCAGGAGGGGCAGAGAGGTTCACCGTATCTATCAGTTCTGTTGTTTTTCGTCCATAATGGGAGTAGAGTTATACGCTCCGCCGCGCGGAACGGGCAGGAGTTTTCAAAAGCGCCAGACGGCGGTCACTGCCGCCCCAAGTGATGGCGTCCGTCAATTTCCGGGTGCAATACATAGTTTTTCCACTCGCTTTGGCGCGGCACAATCTCAAGCGCCGCTTTGTGCCCTGGTTCTTTACGGCCTGCTTAGCCTGCATGGCCGCTGCATCATGATAGCGGTGTCTCACCAGGCCTTCGTCCAGGCCGTATACCAGCGGGGGCCGGTGGAGATGTTCAGCTCACTGTTATCTTCCGGGATATGGTCCAAGATACATCACCAGCGCGCGCCTGCCCCGCCTCAATATCCCGGCGGATGTGCCTTTCATAATAAGGGGGTGACGCGGGCAATGGTGTCTTTCAGGCTTTGCCAGCGGAAGCTCGCTTACGGCGATGCCCTGGTACATGGGCTGCAGGGCGGGAGCTCCTTTCGTCCGTGCCTCCCAGTGCGGGCGGGGCACATCGAACGACGGCGCCATATTTTCACCGCGCTTCGCCATACTTTTCCGCCGTATCTGCCTTGTTCAGCCTGCAGGCTCCGTAATGGCGTTCGTTCAGCTTCCGCGTTTTCCACAGGTATCATTCTTCGTCCATTTACTCAGCACACAGTTTGCTGTGTGGATGGCACGTCTGGTGGGATGTATAAACACATCAAAATGGAACTTCGCCTCTCTCAAAAATGTGCCGCCCTACCATGCCTCTTCCCTTCCCGTTTCGGGAAAAGGTCTACATCCGTCCAGCCCGTGAACAGGTTTCTCTGTTCCACACGCTCTCCCCGTGGCGTATCGCCAACCAGTTGCCTGGCACATATCAATGCCTCCTTCTGCGCTTTCTTTCATTTCCCACCGGATATGCAACCGGCAGACAGCAATTTTCAAAAAACGCAAAGGTTGCAGCTTTATCTAACCCATAGACAACATACGACTTTTCTCTCTGAATAGCAAACCCCTGCGCATATAAAAGCACATACACAGGCGTCTCGGCTATGCCCTCCGCCCGGCCATGGCCTCTACCAGGCCTTTCAAAGGCAATGACCGGCGCCGTCTGCACGGCATGTGCCCGCAGGCGGGCGGCCCTGTTTTCAGCGGCACCTTTTACCGGCTACAAGGCCGCCGCTGTTTCCAGCTTTTGCGCGGCGCCTGAAGCCAAACCTTTTGCCCGCCCCAGAGCCGGGGCGCTTATACTACTCAAGAGTATAAGCAAAAGGCAGGAGCTCTGCGCCCCTGTCTGTCAATGCGGGGCCTGAGTCTGCTGCTCCCGGCTCCGCCTTATGTGCCGTCACCGTCAGGCCTCTGGCGCTGGCCCTGCGACAGGTTGGCGCCGTCGGCCGTGACCGGTGTGTCGTAGCCTCTAGGCAGGCGGCGGATAAACGAATCCGCGCAGGCGGCCTCGGCAGCGGCGCGCACTTCCTCGTCGGTCGCGTCGAGCTTGCCAAAGCGGATGTTCTGCGCAATGGTGCCGCTAAACAGGTGCGTGTCCTGCAGCACAATGCCGAGCGACCCGCGCAGGCTGGCCTTGGCAATGTGCTTGACGTCGATGCCGTCGTACGTGATCTCGCCGTCATCGACCTCGTAGAAGCGGTTGATGAGGTTGGTGATGGTCGTCTTTCCGGCGCCCGTCGAGCCCACAAACGCGATCTTTTGCCCCGGCTTGGCAAACAGGTTGAGGTCCGTGAGCACACGGGTGCCCGGCACGTAGGAAAAGTCCACGGCATGGAAGCGCACGTCGCCGGCAAGCGGGACCAAGCCGCACGTGAGCTCGGTACCGTCGGCAGCCACCGCGCGGCCCGACTCATCAACGGCAGCCACATCATGCAGGTGCCCGTACGCGCCCACGCCCTGGCCCTCGGGAATCTTCCACGCCCACGCGGCGTCGCCCGTCTGCACCAGCTCCACGCAGCCCTCGTCTACCTCGGGCTTAAGGTCCATGGCGGCAAACAGGCGCTCGGCACCGGCCAGCGCGTTGAGTAAGAAATTACCCAACTGCGTAAACTGGTTGATGGGCATGGCCGCCTGGCGTACAAAGACCAGATAGCTCGCGAGCGCACCTACATCGGCGAGCCCCTTGATGCAGAGCATGCCGCCCGCCACGGCGACGATGGCATAGTTGACGTAGCCAATCACGACGGTCATGGGCACCATGGAGTTGGCATAGCTCACGGCGGCGGTGCCGGTGCGGCGAAGCTCATCGTTGCGGCAGGCGAAGCCGACGACATTCGCTGCCTCGTGGTTAAAGACCTTGATGACCTTTTGGCCCGAAACCATCTCTTCGATATATCCGTCCAAGCCGCCAAGCGATGCCTGCTGGGCGGCAAAAAAGCGCTTGGAACGCATGCCCGAGTAGCGCGCATACAGCACAATGGCCGCGTCGCACACGAGCGTAATAATCGTGAGTTGCCAGTTAAGGATGATGAGCATGGCCGTGGTGCCCACAACCTGAATGGCGGCCTGAATCACGTTGGCAAAGCTGTTGTTGAGCGCCTCGGAGACGGTGTCGACGTCGTTGGTAAAGAAGCTCATGATGTCGCCCGAGCGCGTGCTGTCAAAATAACTGAGCGGCAGCGTCTGGATGTGCGCGAACAGGTCGCGGCGAATATCGGACACCACGCGTTGGGCCGCGCGCACCATGATCTGTGAGTAGCCCAGGGCCGAGAGCACGCCCGCGGCGTAGATGATCGCCGTCAGGATGACCTGCTTGGCAAGCAGTTCCTCCCCGCCCGTGGCCAAACCGTTAACGATGGGGCGCACCATGTAGGTGCCGGCGAGGCTCGCGATGGCGGCGACGGAGGCGAGCACGCCCACCGCGAGCAACGAGAACTTGGCATGCCCCATGTAGGAGAGCAGGCGGCACACCGTGCGCTTGAGGTCGGCCGGGCGTGCTTGGGCTGCGGTCTTAGGCATGGCGCTCACCCCCTTCCAAAGGCGATCCGCTGGGGGCGAAGGAAAACGGATCATTCGTGCGGTCATCATCGCTGCCGTCACCGGTGTCTGCGTTCCCCGCGAACTCCATCTGCGAGGCATAAATCTCCTGGTAGATGTTGTCGCCCGCCAGCAATTCCTCGTGCGTGCCCACGCCGTGGACACGACCGTCGTCCAACACCACAATGCGATCGGCATCCATGACGCTCGCGATGCGTTGGGCGATGATGAGCACGGTCGTATTGGGAATCCGAGCGATGTGTTCGCGAATCTTAGCGTCGGTCGCCATATCGACCGCGCTGGTGGAGTCATCAAAAATGAGCACGCGTGGATGCTTGAGCAGCGTGCGCGCGATGCACAGGCGTTGCTTCTGGCCACCCGAAACACCGGCGCCGCCTTGGCCCAACTCGCCGTCCAGCCCGCCGATGCGATCAAGGAACTCGTCCACGCACGCCGCGCGGCAAGCCACGAGGAGCTCATCGTCCGACGCCTGCGGATTGCCCCACTGCAGGTTCTCGCGCACGGTACCCGTAAACAGCACGTTCTTTTGCAGCACAATGCCCACGTCAGCTCCCCCGTTCACCTGCCGGAATTTTTCTCACTCCCCGCGCACAAATGCCTCTTTACGGCGCGGATGGCGATAAGCCCCTCGCGCACCACGCCGTTCACATGAGTCCACCGCGGCCTGCAGGCGGGAATACAGCGGTGCTACCCTGCGCATGATGAAGAACAGCGCCGCGCCCAGAATGGGCGTGCACAAAAACACCAGCGAGAGCCGCGCGTTCATCCAGAAGGGAAAGCCCCACGCCCAGCACCAGCATCACCGGCCCGCGCACAATGGGGCGAAAGCCGCTGTTGATGGCGTTCTGCAGCACTGTGACGTCAGTAGTCATGCGTGTGACAAGCGAGGAAGCCTCGAAATGGTCCAGGTTGGAAAATGCATACTGCTGTACTCTGGCATATTCCGCCTCGCGAATACGCGCGCCCAGCCATAGGACGCCCTGCGCGGCAAAGCGGGCATACAGCATCCCCGTCAGCAGGGCCAGCAGGGCGCACACGCCCCTGGACGCCCTTGTGCAGAATGTAGGCCACGTCGCCGCCGGCGACGCCCGTATCAATAATACCCGCCATCAGCACCTGGAATGATGAGCTCCAAACGACGTCTCCCACCACCACAAGGGAAAGCGCCGAACACAAGGTCTTCCGGTAGGGCCAAAGGTAGCTGAATATCCGCTTTCAAATCTTTTCATGCGCAGCCCCCCACAAACCCTTTCCGCGCAGGTTGCGGTATGCGCGGGCCAGATATTCCGAAAACTGCTCCGCCTCCCGGCGCGTAAACCTGGAAGCATCTTCCGCTCCAGCGCGCGGCAGCACTCCTGCCATTCGGCGCAGGCCGCGCCGCCCTTCTCCGTCAGGCGCACCACGTCTGCCCGGCGGTCGCCCTGCTGCGCGCTGCGCGCAACAAAGCCGCCCTTTCCAAGGAATCCAGCATGCGGCACAGCAGCGGCGGGGTCTATTTCGAGAATATTCCGCCAGCTCCCGCTGGCGGCAGGCCCGTGCCCGGCCAGATACCAAAGCAGCTTCGGCTGGCCCGCGCCCAGGCCCAGCGCGCCACATGCGGGGCAGACAGCTGCGCTGGGCGTGAAAGGCTCGGTACAGCAGCATGTGAAACGTCTTTCCACTCAGGCACCACCTTTTGATATGTCAATCATTGATATATCAACCATCTATGATATGATGATAGCACGCTGGGCAGGAATTGTCGAAAAGCGGCGGCAAGGTGAGTCCCTCAGGGGACGCCGTTTTGCCGCCGTGCTTCTTTACACGCCTGTTTTCGGGTTTAGCTTTTTTGCGCGGGTGGCCGGCCCCACCTTCCGGCTTCTGCCCGCTTTTTGACAAGCTGCGCCTCCCGGCTGCCGTCATATTCCACCAGATATCCGGTATCGTCACTGGTAAAGACAGCTTCCGGCAGAACGCCGCCGTTGCCCGCATCATATCCCTGTGTAAAAGGTGCCCGGGGGCATTGCATGGTGACGCCTATTTCAGAGCCTTTCAGGTCTCCCAAAACATGAAGCAAGCTGCCCGCCGGCAGGCTCACCTCTTTGGGATGCCCGCGCAGAAAGATACAGATTGTCTGTTCTTCCGCCGGCGCCGTGTTGTTCTGAACGATGCTACGGCCAGACTCCACAAATGGTAGAGGTATCGTCTATACTGCCCCACCCTGCCTCCGCTGTGTTCGGCAGAGTTCTGCTCCAGCTCGCTGTCCTGCTGGGTGAGCGTCGCTTCGTCTCCGTTGAGGCCGATGCCTCTGCCAGCGCCCTGTCACTCCTTCCAAACGCCTTTACCGCGTTGCCCGTGAAGCTGCATGCGAAAAATACCTGCAGCGCTTTGCTGTACATACAGCCCGCCGCCGCGCTCTGCGGGTTTTTGCCTGGGAAAAATTCAGTTTTCAAGCCTCTTTATCCCAGACAAAAACAGGCCGCCGCCAAGATAGCCCGCCTTGTTTTCCGAAAAAACCCCATGGAAAGAGGCAACCGCATCTGTTCCGCCGCTTACATAAATACCTGCGGCCCATACCCACCGGAAGTGTTTTGGCTGACACTGCTGTTCTTCATATTCAGGCTGCTTTCATCACGCGGATGCCGCCGCCTGTGATATTTGCAAGATTGCCGCCGGCATTGCCCTTTGACACCTAATTTCCTGAAATTTCTGTTTCCTGCAGTCAGGGCATTTTTGTTCGCATAAACACCGCCGCCCAGGTTAAGCACACCGCCCTCCAGCACACAAATGCCGCCGAGGTCGGCCTTATTTCCACTGATGGTGCCGCCGTACATATTGAAGGAAGGTGGTGTCAGCCGATTCTACCGCAACACCGCCTCCATAGCTGTACGCCGTCTCGCCGCCGTTATTGACTATTTCGTCCCCATACATATTAAAAACTGCGCCGCGCTGAATCCGCACTGCACCGCCAAACCGGTTCGAGCTTGCCCATATGCCCAGTGAGCTTCACATCACTGTACATGTTCAGCGTGCCGCTGTCTATCACCAGAATACCGGACACTCCCGCTGTATAGCCCTTCAGCGTCAGGCTGTCGCTTCCGTCCTCCCGGCCGAGCGTGAGCCGCGCCCCGTCCCGCACCTCAAGTTCAGCATTATAAATAGTGTGCCCATTGCCCAACAGCTGTATTTCGTTTTTCAAAAAAATCTATTGTATACGCCGTAAAATCACTGGGTCTTCGGTTTGGGGAAGCGTGATGTCAGCTGTTAAAAGAGATGATATATGCGCCGCCCTCAGCCTCGTTTATCTGCTTCACCGCAGCATCCAGCCCCTTGCTGGAAACCTCGAACAGCGTCTGTCTCCACGGTGCCGGGGCGCTTTCTTCCTGCACAGGGGCTGCCTGCGGCTCTGCGGCAGGTACACTCTCTGTACTGGCAGGAGGCCTCTGCACTGGCATTTTTCTGCGAAGGCACCGCCCCCCACCGCAGCAGACAGGGCCAATGCAAGGAATACCGCCAGCCCTTTTTGAATTTGAACATCTCAAATCCTCCTTTATTTCATACCATTTTCCGTTTTCCTCAGATATGCCAAAAGGTGCCCCGGCGGCCAGACAGAGAGGCTTTCTCTTCCCCGCGGGAAGAGAAAAAAACGCCTTTTTTCTCTTCCCCCGCGCGGGGAAGAGAAAAGAGGCGCCTCTTTGCATGTTATTTTATTATACCCGCCGCATGCCCCGTTGTCAAACCGGGGCCACCCGCGGCACACTATGCTCTGGGGCCAGGCAGACGGCCCTCCAGTCTTTTGAACAGGCGCGCCAGCACCAGCACTGCCGCCGCGCACAGCACCAGTTCCGCCAGGGGCTGCGCATAGGCCAGCCCATACAGCGGGAACATCCAGTTCAGCACGAACAGCGCCGGTATTTCCAAGGCTATTTTGCGCAGCACCGCAAACAGGAACGCCTCACGCCCCATACGGTGGCCTGAAAACGCCCACTGCCAGAAAATCCCACAATAGAACGGCAACGCAAGGCAGAAGCCGCGCAAAAAGCTGGCGCCAGTACAATGGCCTCATTTTGCATAAACATATGCGTCAACGGGCCCGCGCACACATAGTAGAACACCATCACCGCCGTAAGGAAGGCAACCGATATCCTGGCCGAAAACATCGTCCCCTTCATGCGCTTGATAGCTCCGCTGGCGTAGGTATAGCTGACAAGCGGCATCACGCCCTGTGAAAGGCCCATGGCGATATACATGGGCACCATGTTGATCTTCTGGACGATGCCCATGGCGGCCACGGCATCCGCGCCGAAGGCGGAGGTGAAATTGTTCAGCACCGTCATGCCGGTGACATTCAGCAGAGGTTCTGAACAGCCGCGGGAATGCCCACCAAACACCCCCGCCACCACCACGGCCCTCTGAACCGGAACATACCGGGCCGCACGCACATATGTATTCTTCCGCTTTTGACAAACAGAAGGACAAAGAAGTACAGGCAGGCCACACAGTTGGACAGAAGGTAGCCCCGCCCCTCGGCCCCCATGCCAAGCCCCCAGGGAAGAATAAAGACAGGGTCCAGCACAATGTTCAGCAGGCAGCCGCTCGCGGTGCCAAGGCTGGCATGCAGCACCGCCCCACGGCGCGCACCATGTAGGCCATCACCACATTCAGGATGGCGGGCGTTGCCCCGCATACCACAGTCCATTTTTATATAATCCGCCGTAGCTGCCGCCGTCTCCGGGCTGGCTCCCAGCAGAATGAGAAAGCGGCTGCTGGAGCAGGGCAAGGCACAGCGCGAAAAGAGGATGCCGGCTGCAGACCGAACTGTAAAACCCGAAGGCAGAGCTGCGCAGACGGTGTCATAATCCTTCCTGCCCAGCGCGCGGCTCATCATGCTGGAGCTTCCCACCCCGAACAAATTGTTCACGGCGTTAAAAAGCCAGCAGCACCAGGCGCCGCCAGCGTGACGGCCGCGTTCTGCGGGTCGTTCAGCATGCCTACAAAATAGGTATCGCCAAGTTGTACAGCACCATCACAAGCGAGCTGAGGATGGTGGGCACCGCCAGCCTGCACACGGCCTGCGGAATGGGCACCTGTTCAAATAGCGCCGTTTTCTGCTTGTCTTCCAAAGCCTTGCGCCGCCTTCTCTTTCTGCAAAAACAGGCCGGGCGCTGCCCGCCCCCTTTCGCCAGTCCCGATGGGGAACAGAGCAACTCTTCAGAGAAAATAATATCGCTGCGCCTGGCGGCGCCTCTGCAGGATGGCGCCCTGGCCGCCACTCGCCGCCCGCCTTTTTCCACAAGGCGCTCAATAGCCTGAAGAGATTCGCCGGTGGAGATGACGTCGTCCACCACCGCCACCTTTTTGCCCTTCAAAGCATGGCGTCCTTACACGTCCAGGCACAGCGTCTGCGCCTTCTGAGTGGTGATGGATACCACCTCTCGTCCGTCAGCGGGTGAGAGCTCATGTACGGCTTCACGCTTTTGCGCGCCACAATGTAATACGGCAGGCCGCGCAGGCGTACGCTCGTACTGCAAAGGGGCTGCCGCGGCCTCACGGCGGTAATGATATAATCCACCTGCGGAAGCTGCTTTTCAATCAGCAGGGGCGGATTTTGTCTGGCGCAGTCGCCCAGAAGCAAAGCTTTTTAATGGCAGGTTTTCCGATATCTGTATATAATGGGCAGCTGGCGCGTGACGCCACCGGCACCTCGAGGCCCTGTGAGCACTGCATATGAAATATCCTTTCCAAATTTTTGCTTAAACACAGCGCAAGGCCGGTGGCGCCGATAATCATTTTCAACACAATGGGAAGCAGCATGCCGAAAGAACGGGTCGAAATACCGCGGTGACGAACATGGTGACGGCCGCAATGACAGGAAGCCGCCCGCAGCGCCCGCGGCCAAAGGCCGCGGCATGGCCGTCGCCGGGAAGGATGGTGAGCAAACGCCCCCAGAATGAACAGAAAGCCCGCGATAAGACTGGCTGGCACGAATTTTCCGATTTGGGGCAGCAGCCTGCAAAGAACAGAATGAGCGCCATAACCGCCATCATGATGACGCCGGACAGCACCGCGTGCGGCACGCGGCGCCCGTGGCCGAGATGATGGCCTCCACCGGGCCGCCGCCAAACAGCGAGCTCACGGCGTCCGCCAGGCCCGGAATACACGGTGAGGTGGTCTACATTCAACTCACCAGCGCCCATTCCGCTGGTGATATTGCCGAAGGCGATATTGGCGCCAATGGTAAGGCAGGCCAGCGAAAGAGCGCCGCGGATAACCGAAAGGTTCACCACCGGCTTTCCAGCTTCAGACGGCACATCTTTTCCGCCACAGTGTTCTCCCAAGTTTCTGCCCGGCCAGCTTGGCCGCCACGCTGGAAATGATGAGCGAGCCCCACAATCGTGTACACAAGGGCGTTGCCCGGATCCAGCGCTTTGGTAATGAGATAAATGACAACGGCAGAGGCCACCGACACCAGCCCACCAGCTGGTTTTCCTTCACCATGTTGAAGGCCGTGCGCACCAGCACAAACCCCACGCCCGCCATCATGGCGTGCACAATGGCGTCGCCCGCAAAGGCCGTGACGGCAGACAATGCCCCTGTCAGGCCCAGCACCACCATAATGAGGCCGCCGAACATCACCATGGAGAGGCGGTCCGCCTTGTCTTGCCCATACTTCCGGCCATCACAATAGTCTCAGCCTGGAAGGAGATAGGCGCCACCGAGCTCAGCAGGCCGCAGCTTACCGCACCAATGGCAAAAAGCCCAGCGCCGTGGGCACGGACGCAAAGCCCAGGCTCATGGCCAGCAGGCCTGTGGGATGCCGTTCAGCACCACGCCGATGGCAGCCAGCAAGTCTTGGATAAATTCCAAAAGAAAACACCTCTTCTTCAATAATAGAGCATTGCAGCCTCTGTACAGCGGGCCGCACCCGTGCCGCAGAAAACTCCCCTGCCCGCGCACAGGCGCAGCCTATGCACGGTTTATTATAATAAAGCATTTTCCGGCAGAAATCAAGGCCGGCCGCCGCGCCGCCGCACACCCAAAATATCCTCTGCACTGCACAAAAGGGCAGCGGGCGCGGGCGCCTGCCCTTTTACCTTCTGTCAGCCCTGTTCGGGAAATGCGGCGCGGCTACACAGCATCCTGCCGGCAGGCGCGCGTCACATACCCCTACCGAATGCTGTTCTGCACCGCCTGCGACACACAGCGGGCCCCCCTGCGGGCCAAAGGCGCCACAGCTCAATGCAGCCCACCTGCATGGTGAAGCCTCTGCGCGGCGGCGCAGGCCTGCTCTATATCCGCAACACCCATGCAAAGCATCGCCCCCGTGGATAGTGGCATAGTCCTGCCGCACATCAAAATCACCCATAATAAGAAAAGCAAATTTCAAGGCGCGCACGCTCCTTTTCCCGGCAATGCTCATGCCTCTGCTGTGCCGAATATGGCGCTGTCCAGCAGGCCCACCTCGTCTGGATAGGCCGCTGAGAACGCCGTAGGCCGCCGCGGCGCAGCGGGGCAACTGTGCCGCCATGCCCCAGCCGGGCAGCTCATAGGCCACACCGTAAATTTCGGCCACTATTTTTCCACCAGCTGTTCCGGCTTCAGGCGCACCATGCCCAGAAAGCGCGTATAGCTGCCCTCGGCACAGGTGGAAAGATACAGGCGTACGGCATGTACCAGCTCCTGGATAAACCAGCTCCTGCTCCAGGGCCGCTTGCCTGCGGGGCATCTATGCAGCTGCCTGAGCATGCCGCCCAGCTCGCTTCACCGCCGCACGCACACGGAAGCGGAGGCCGTATCCTGCGCCACAGGTTCATGGTAATCCACAGCCCGGCATAGCCGTCTGCCGGTTATGGCATGTTCTTTTCTTCGGCTGGCCGCCAGCGCAGCGCCCCACAGTTTCTGGCGCACCGCATTCTCCTCCGGGTTTCCCTCGCCGTTCTCCACAGCGCCGTCCAGCATTTCCCTTGCGCCTGCGGGCGTCCAGTTCATCGTAATAGCACTGGGGCCAGGTGCGCGCTCCTTGTTCGCCAAACTGTCTCCCTTTGCCTGCGGCGGGGCTGGCGAAAATGGTCTTGTTTTTCTCATTATAGCACAGCAAGCCGCCAAAGAAAATCTTGTTTTGATGCAGGCCGTTCCGCTTCTGTGCCGGGCCGGGCGGCTATTTTTCAAAACTCCACGCCTTTTTCGGGCGGCAATGCCCTGCTCATACGGGTGGCGGCGGCAGCACATTTCTGTGTGTAATCTGCCGCCTCCAGCATCCATTGTGCGGGGCTGGCGGCCTGTGTTAACCACCTCCATGCCCTGCGGGCGCCCGCACACCGCCTTTTCAACAGCGCTCCTCCACCATGCCGAACTGGCAGGGCCACACACGCCTCGTCCAGCACCAGTATATCTGGGGCTCTTTCAGGCTGCTTCCAGCAGGCTGGCATGTTCGGCACAGGTGGACGCCTTTTTCCTTCGCCGTCATCTGGTATACGAATTTCATGCCCGGCGTGCCGGAGTACACCTTGCGCCCAAACGGCGCAGCGGGGCCAGCCTCGCCGCTTTGGCCGTCCTTCAAAACTGCACCACTGTCACGCGCAGCCCGCTGCCCAAGGCGCGCAGTGCAAAGGCCCATGGCCGCGGTGGTCTTGCCCTTTCCATCGCCCCCAGTACACATGGCACAGCCCTGTGCCCCGCTTTATTCCGTCCATTGACGCCCTCCTCCTTCTTCCTGCAGGCCCTCCCGCAGATGTTCCGCATACATCTGCTGCACGCCTGGCAAAAGGCCAAGCCCTGCCATGGTGCACCGCACGGAAAAGCCCGCCTGCTGCAGCCGCTTTCCAGCTCTGCCCGTCTTCGCCCGCCATGTCATGCTGCGCATGGCCGCCCGCCGCCAGCAGAAGGGGCACCAGATGCACGGCACCGGCGCCGCTTTGCCGCACCTGTGCCAGCACCTCGCCATAGCCGGGCCAGCCCTTCAGCGTGCCCACATACACATCACCGCGCCCCTCCATACGGAAAGCCGTCTGCATGGCCGGGTAACAATGTCCGCAAAATGCGCCGCGCCATGGCCACAAACACCAGCCTCTCCCCTCCGCCGCGGATATGTCTCTGCCAGCACCTTCGCCAGGCGGCGCACCGCTGCCCGCCCAGCAGGGGCACACCGAGGCACAATTTTTCGAAGCGAGGGCGTACGGCGTTCACTTCCGCGCAGCTTTTCGTATTCGCCGCCGTACAGCATATGGGTAGGCTGCACAAAAAATACGCCGTACCCCGGCGCGCGCCGCCTTTCTCCAGCGCCTGCGCCGCGGACAGCTACCGATTCTCCCCGGCGCGCCAGAATACCGCGCACTGCTTCGCTGGTAAAAGGCACAGGTATGCGGCAAGCCCGCCTGCCGCGCCAATGCCCGCTCTACGGCATCAATGCTCGTCGCGCGGGCGCCATGCCGTGCCGAAGCTGGCTATCAGGACATGGTCAAACAATTCGCATCCCTCGTTTCTTTCTACCAGTCACCACCCTCGACTAAGCCGGCAGCCGGGGTTGGCACTATAACTATCTGACCCGGCATGCGTTCCAACGCGCACAAAAGCTTAGTTTATCCGCATCACCTGCGCCGCCGCCCATCCGCGGGCAACAGTTCTAACGACAGTCTGTCATCTCTTGTATCTTGTTATGAGCGGCTCGCTTTTCAGAATGCTGCAAGCGAAAAAAGCTTTTCGCGGCACCTCTTACCGGCAGCGCCGGCAGTGTTTCCTGCTCTAGTCAGGGCCCCGGTTAAGCCTGGGGCTTGAGTAAGCCCTGAAAGGCATCGTACTGGCAAGTCTCTCAAGAGGCACTGAAAAAATCCGCCACCTGCATCACTTGCCCTACAGCCCGTAAACGGGCGCCGTTTGTCAAGATTATCTTAGTAAAGTTGTTAATATCTCTTCCCGCTTCGTTCGATGCTTGAAGATAAAGCCTTTTTTACTCCCCCAGCTCTGCTGGGGGTGTATCCTTCGCTAACGCATACAAAACAACGCAGGCCGTACCTTCCAGCACAGCCTGCGCATAAAACTGTACACCCGCTAATGCAGCACACCGGGGCAAAAAAGCCGTGCAAAATGCCGACTTTTATTATAGCAGAACCGCCTGTCCACGCACAAGGCCCGCCGGCCCCCTCTGGTGGAAAGGCCGCGGCCGCCGTTCAGCCCCGCTGCGGGGCGGGGCTTTTCCGCCTTCTGCGGCAGTTCCCTGCCCATTCAAGGCCTTTCTTTGCCATAAACACCGCAATAATTTCATTAATCACAGCTGCCGCCGCAATGGTGCCCTGAATGATAGAGGCACACTCCGGCGCCGGCCGCTCAGCACCGACACGGCAACGCCGGTAAACACCAGCGAAACGCCGGAATGGGGCAGCAGCGTAAAGCCCAAAAACTTCTTCACCGTTTTAGGTGCATGCGTCACCGCCGCGCTGAAATATGCCCCGGCATACTTGCCCACCGCGCGCGCCGCAATATAAATGGCGTGTACAGTCCTGCGCCGAAAAATGAGGTGATAGTCCAGCGGGGCACCAGATTCAGGATAACCACAATCAGCCCAGCCCTATTAAGGGTCCATCACCTTCATAATGCCCGCCAGCTGCTCTGCTGAAATCATGTTGGCAAACATGATGGAATAGCCATGCCAATAAGCATGAAGTTCAGTACGGGGCTGGGCAGCGCGCGGTTTATGGCAAACCCGATGCCCGCCGAGGCCAGCAGCATTGTAAGCATCACGGCCAGCGCGGCGCGCTGCGTGCGCATTTTTCGCATCAGCCTGCCCGCTGCAAACCCGTAGCAAGGCCAATCAGCACCGGCAGGAATACAAGAAACAGCACAACTCCCACAGGCACGCCTGCTGTGGAGATATGGGCAGAGACAAATGCCACCACCGTAAAGAATATCAGCGCCCCATGAGGTCCTCCAGAGCCGCCATGGGGATCAGCGTGCTGGTTACGGGCCCTGATGTTTTCATCTGGTTTACAATAGATAAAGAGGGCGCGGGCGCAGTGGCCAGCGCAATGCCGCCGAAAAAAAGGCAAGGTAAATGGGCACGCCCACCGCCCAGAATATAGTGCCGAACACAAGGCTCACCACTGCAAAGGTGCCCAGCGACTCCGTAATGGTGATGACTACAATTTGTTTCCCTGCCTTTTTAGCTTGTCCCACAAAAGCTCGGTGCTATCATCAGGCCTACCGTACATTCAGAATACTTTCGGCCGCACTGAACCAGCGGAATCCAGCACATCGCTCTGCAACAGGCCCAGTGCATGCGGGCCAAACGCCATGCCCGTGATAAGCCAGCCCAGAATAGAGGGCAGCCCAGCCTTGCCACTAGCTTGCCCACACCAAATGCCAGCACGGCGGCAAGCAGCAGCCTGCCCACCCATAGCCATATTCTCCCCTCCAGATATAGACGTTAGTCTCTATTTTATTATATCACTTATGAACGAAACCATCTACTATAAAAGTTCTGTGAATTTTCACCCGTAAAAGTACGATTTTTGCATAGCAAAAGGCACGGTAAATCAAAGATTTACCGTGCCTTATGGTTGCGGGGCAGGATTTGAACCTACGACCTTCGGGTTATGAGGCCCGACGAGCCGGACTGCTCCACCGCGATATCAGCAACCCGATTGAGTGCTTGATTATAATAACACATATGCGAAGCAATGTCAATATATTTTCTGGTTCTTGGTTACACATCTTTGAATATCCGGGCACATATACTCGTATTCTTTCAAGATTGAATGCCCCGCCTGCCGTCACCTGCACCAGATGGACGGCCGGCTGCATTCAGCCTGAGCCACGCTGGAGGCATGCGGCCTGAAGGGCATCGTTTTTGCAGGGCCACCTGGCCCTCCTGCCCGGGCTGTCTTTGTTCAAAACGCACCAGCAGCAAATAGTGGACGCCTTCTCCGCAGCGGATATTATCTGGCAATGAGGGCCAGCCGCGTCATCTGTGGAATCGCTGTCTGCAAAGGGCGTGCCTGAAGGACGAGGACGCACAGGTATGTATTCTATCCCCCTCCAGCGAGCCATCCAAATAATCGATTACTGCCCGTTCACCGGCCGGCGCCTCATATTCTGCACCACTGTACCGGCCAGTGCACCGTCCCCGTTATAATAATCCGCCTTCACCACAAGCGTACTGGCAAGGCGGGCTTTCGTTCGGTACGCCACAGTGACCACTGTGCCTTCTGCCTGCGGCTGCGGCAGCTTTTCATAGCCGCTGCCTAATTCACCCAGATAATCCGTGCGGCCGCCAGGGCCTGTGCGGCGCTTTCGGCCTGTGTAGTAAAGGCCCAGTCCGGCCAGCGGGTTCCGTTTACCGTATATTCCACCGTGTACCGCCTTGCATTGTCGGGCAGCGCACCTCTGCCTGTGCTTCAGCAGGCACAGGGCCAAAAGCACATCGCGAGCACCAGCAGAACGGCGCACATGCCTTTTCCTTCCTTTCTTGCAGCATCACATTCCTTCTTTCTGTTTTACATCCCGGCAGAGGACAAGCCCCTGCTCATCCTCATTACAGCACACACAGCGGCAAGAAAAATGCCGGAGGCAGCCTGTGACACAAACTCCTCTAAAGGCCGCGCCGCCCTCATTTTTGCATAAGGCATTCTTTTTGCACAGGCAGAAGGTAATAGGAGACCTTCCTTGTCTGTCATATGCAGGAGAGCTTCAGCCGGTACGGGTCTGTGTGTGAAAAGGAGCCCGGCGCAAGAACGCCAGTTCAGCCCCTGCGACCGCCGCATACATCTTCCGCCAGGGATGCAGATGCGCTTCCGAATAAAAAGGCAGCGCTGGGCCGATAGCCATCGCGCTGCCTTTTCTTCTGAATAAAACACAAAACGGAAAACTTACTTCTGCTTTGCGGACAAATCTGCCAAAGCGTCCTTGCGGGAGAGGTTGATGCGGCCTGCTGAGGATCTCCGTCACCTTCCAGCAGCTCGTCGCCCACAGCGACACGTCCTCCACCTTTTTCTACACGCTTTGTATCCAGCTTCGAGATGTGCACAAGGCTTCCTTGCCCGGGGCTATCTCTACAAAGGCGCCGAACGTCATCAGACGCGTCACG
>VOFH01002647.1_pt1 | contig 24196 bp, 20 predicted proteins | sample 5384091 | NCBI WGS metagenome assembly VOFH01 (sample SAMN12384727, study PRJNA508395) | human gut metagenome | isolation source: healthy gut G | host: Homo sapiens
GGGATGCGCTCACGCGGGACCTGCCGCATATCGCGCCGGTAGCGCAGATACAGCAGTGTGAAGTCAAAAATACACCCGGCGGAGCTGCCGAACGTGATGGCGCAGCACGCCCGCGCCAGATCGTCCCCGGCCCAGAGGTACAGCAGGGCGACCGTCAGCCCGACGGACACCAGCCGCTCCGCGATCTCGATGCCGACGAGCTGGCGGATGCGGGAGCAGGCCGTGTAATACCCCGTCATAATCCCGCACAGGCAGGAAAACGGCAGTAGCAGGCCCATGACCCGCAGGCTCGGCCCAGCGCGCAGGTCGCGCAGCCACTCCATTGCGAAAAAGTCCGACAGGAAGAACAGTGCCGCGCCGGAGACAGCGCTCACGAGGATGCCGTATTGCAGACAGGCGCGCATGGCCGCGCGCACACCGCTCAGGCGCCGGTGTCCGAATTCCTCCGCCGCCAGATACATGGCTGTCACGCGTACCCCGGCCGTCCCGGCCAGCATGGCAAAAAACCGCAGCAGCAGATTCGCCGCCGTTAAAAGCAGCGCGCCGCCCAGAATGGAGTCGCTCCGCTCCATGCCCTCACCTCCCCTGTCCAATATATCAAAACTCCCCCGGAAACATGCCTGTTTCCGGGGGGATCAGATCGGTTATCATTGGGGCGTTGCAGGGTCGGGACATGCCCCGGCCGGCGCGGAACTCACGAACGGCAAAGGCCATCGTTAAAACGGTAAACGCACCCGAATTGTCATTCCGAGGAGCGAAGCGACGTGGGAATCTCGCAGTACCCGGCCGGATCACAGGAAAGCCTTGGCGAATTCGCAGGTCGCTGCAGGAAATTGCCACGGCCCCTTCGGGGCCTCGCAATGACAAACTTGAAGGCACTGCGCCAATGAATTTGTGCCGCAATCATTGCCTGCCTGCATGGCGCTCAGGCCGCTGCATTACCAGTCCCGCAAGAAGTCCCGGACCGCTGCACGGGCAGGCTCACAGGTCATCAGGTCGCCGTCGAGGCTGATGCGATGATAGGCCGCTGCGCGCAGGAAGCAGACATCCGGCTCCGTTCCGGGCAGCACATGGTCCCGGAACGCCGCCAGAAAATTCTCCCGGCCCGTATTGCTGACAACGATGAATTTCTTCGGCACGGCAAGATAGCGGTCCGCCAGCTCGGCATGCCCGTTGAAGCAGCACTGGCTCCGCTCGTTGAACAGGAAAAAATTGGAGCACGGAAAATCGCAGTAATTCGGCACGATGAACACGGCGCGATCCGCCAGTGCCGCCGCCTCGTTCAGGCGGAACGCATCGTCCGCAAAATAGGGGCAGGCCTCGCGCTGCCGGAAGCACTCACAATGGCAGGCGCCGCAGCCATGCACCGAAAGTCCGGAAAAATCGAAGCGGGTCAGACCCTCCGCCCCGAGCGTTTCCTGCACACAGCCGGCAATGGCAGCGCAGTTCCCATCCGCCCGGCTGCTGAAGGAGATCACACACGTTTTCATTCATTAGCCCTCACTTTCGCTCAGAATTCGCCCGCTGCATACATCAGCGCGGACAGGGCGCACAGCGGAGCCGTTTCACAGCGCAGGATGCGGCTGCCGAGCGTGCAGATCTGCAGGCCGACCCTCTGCGCCTGCTCCACCTCGCTGCGCTCCAGACCGCCCTCCGGCCCCGTCAGCAGGGCCGCCGTGCGGAACGGCGCGGACTCGATGGCGGCGCGGAATGTGCGCTGCTCCTCGTTCTCATAAAAGCAGACGGCAAGCTCCGCCTGCGCCGCCCGCTGCAGCGCCGCCTCATACGACGGCAGCGCCAGCACCTGCGGGATGCGGCCGCGCCCGGACTGCTCTGCGGCCGAGGCGGCGATCTTCTGCCAGCGCTCGAGCTTTTTGGCAAGTGAGCGCTCATCCGGCCGGGAGACGCAGCGCGCGCTCGGGAACGCGACCAGCTCCGCCGCGCCCAGCTCCGTCGCCTTCTGGATCACATGCTCAAATTTATCCGCCTTGGCAAAGGCCATATACACACTGCAGAATACGGCCGCCTCGCTCTTTGCGGCCGTGTGCTCCTGCACGACAAGGCTGACCTGCCCCGGAGCCACGTCCGAGACAACGCAGTGCCACTCCTCGCCCTCGCCGTCGCACACCGTGACGGCATCTCCGTTTTTCAGGCGCAGCACACGCGCATGCGCGGCATTCTCCCCCGTCAGGACCAGAAAATTCTCACCCAGCTCCGCGCGCGGAACAAAAAAACGCGGCATAGCGCTCTCCCCTCCCCGCCTTTGCGGCGGTGTTCTTAATTATTGTTTGTTATTGTAGCATATTGGCAGGCAGTGCGCAAGCCCGCCCGGCTCGCGCTTGTATTTCGCCCGATTTTGTGCTATTATTTTTCGGGAAAGGGGGCGAACACGCATGGACGATCTGCTGAGCGGGCTGAACGCGGCCCAGCGGGAGGCCGTCACGGCCACAGAGGGCTATGTCCGTGTCATCGCGGGCGCAGGCTCCGGCAAGACGCGCGCACTGGCGCGGCGCTTCGCCTATCTTGTGAACGAGGTCGGCACGCTGCCCGGCAACATCCTGTGCGTGACGTTCACGAACAAGTCTGCCGCCGAGATGCGCCAGCGCATCCACGCCCTGACGGGCGACGAGGACACGGGCTATATCTGCACGTTCCACAGCTTCTGTGTGACCGTCCTGCAGGAGGACAGCCACGCCGTGCAGTATCCGCGGCGCTTTCTCGTGCTCGACAACAGCGACATCGACGCCATGCTCCGCATCATCTACGAGGAGCGCGGGCTGACGCTGCGCGCCATGACCTTCAGCGCGGCGCGGGACATGATCGAGATCCGCAAGCTCAAGAAGGTGCCGCAGTATTATCTCGATCTCATCACGCTGTCGCTCGAGACGCTGCAGCAGAAATATCTGCAGGCCGAGGCCCCGGACGACATCATTTTCTATGGCTATCTCTACCAGCAGAAGAAATGCTTCGGGCTGGACTACAACGATCTGCTGAAATTCACGCTCTATATCTTCGAGCAGGATGCGGACATCCGGCTCAAGTGGCAGCAGCGGCTGGAATACATCATGGTCGACGAATTTCAGGACATTGACGAGCCGCAGTACACGCTGATGCAGGTGCTGTGCGGCTATCACCACAACCTCTTCGTCGTGGGCGATCCCGACCAGACGATCTATACCTGGCGCGGAGCGAACATCCGGTATCTGCTGGACTTCGATCAGGTCTTTCCCGGTACGCGGACGATCCTGATGATGGAAAATTACCGCTCCACGCCGCAGATCCTGTCCGTGGCAAATTCGCTCATCGCCAAAAACACGGACCGCATGGAAAAATCCCTGCTCCCCACTCTGCCGGACGGCGCACCGGTCCGTCTGCACCACGCGCGCAGCGCGGCGGACGAGGCCGCGTGGATGGCGGCGCAGATGCAGGCCCTGCACGACGGCGGAACGCCCTACCGCGACATGACCGTGCTCTACCGCGCGCATTATCTCACGCGGACGGTCGAGGAGGTGCTCCAGCGGGAGAAGATCCCCTACACCATCTACAGCGGCGTGCAGTTTTTCGGCCGCGCCGAGATCAAGGACGCCCTGTCCTACCTGCGCATGATTGCCTGTCAGGACGACCTGTCGTTCCTGCGCATCGTCAACCAGCCGAAACGCAACATCGGCGAGCGCCGCCGCAGGCTGCTGCAGGAGCAGGCCGCACAGGAGGGCTGTTCGCTGTTCACGGCCCTGCGCCGCAGTGTCGGCACGGAGGCCTTCCGCGGCACGGGTGCAGCACGCTTCGTCTCGCTCATCGATGCCTTTTCGTCCGACTGCTCCGGCCGGTCCGTCTCGGAGGTTCTGTCCGCCATCCTGCACGAAAGCGGCTATGAAGCCATGCTCCGCACGGAGGGCAGTCAGGAGCGGCTGGACAATCTGGCCGAGCTGAAGCAGTCCGTCTATGAATATGAGACGACGTGCGGCGAGGAATGCACGCTCGAGCACTATCTGGCCCATGTGGCCCTGTTTACAAACGCCGACGCGGGCGACAGCAGCGACCGCGTGAAGCTGATGACCGTGCACACGGCCAAGGGACTGGAATTCCCCCATGTGTTCCTGTGCGCGATGAACGAGGGACTGTTTCCCTCGAAAAAGATCCGGACCCTCCCCGCCATGGAGGAGGAGCGACGGCTGGCCTTCGTCGCAATGACGCGCGCGGAGCAGGGGCTGTACCTCTCCGAGGCCGCCGGACGCAATTTTGACGGAACCGACCGCTATCCCTCGCGCTTTCTGCTCGACATCGCCCCCGGCCTTCTGGAGCAGAGCGGTGAGCGCGACGATATGCTGCTGGATAACGCCCGCAGCTACATTGCCATAAGCGAACGCACGCTGCGCGGCAGCGCGGACGCCGCCGCCTTCCGGCCCGGCCAGCGCGTGCGGCACAGCATTCTCGGCACGGGCACCATGCTGGAGCTGGACGAGGCAAAGCAGGCCTGGCTCATCCGCTTTGACGGACTGCCGACCCCGCGGCGCATTTCTTTCCGCGCGCGGCTCACGCCGTGCCCGGAGCAGAAAGGAGACACTCTATCATGACCCTACAGGAATTTTTTGCGAAAAATCCGCGCGCTGCTATCGCATTTTCCGGCGGCGTGGATTCGTCGTATCTGCTGTATGCTGCGGTGCAGTGCGGCGCGGATGTGCACGCCTACTTCGCCAAGACAGCGTTCCAGCCGCAGTTTGAGCTGGACGATGCGCAGCGGCTGGCCGAGAGCGTCGGTGCAAAGCTGACCGTGCTGGAGCTGGATGCCCTGTCCTCCGAGGATGTGGCGCGCAATCCTGCAAACCGCTGCTATTACTGCAAGCAAAATATTTTCGGAAATCTGAAGCGCGCGGCAGCCGAGGACGGGTTCACGCTCATCCTCGACGGCACGAATGCCTCGGACGACGCCGGGGACTAGCATCGGCGGTCTGGGCTGACCCCTGTCATCGCCGTGCCGACGAGCGTCGGCTACGGCGGCACAAGTGATATTCCCGTCGCGGAGGAGGCAGCGCTGACGGCCGAGGCGCTCGGAAACGCGGTCACACGCCTGTATGATGTCGGTGTGTCGGGTCTTCACCGTCTGCTCGCCAATCTGGACACGATCATGTCTGCGCGTGTCATCGTCGCGGTCGCAGGCATGGAGGGCGCGCTGCCGTCCGTCATCGGCGGCCTGGCCGACTGTCCGGTGATCGCCGTGCCCACGAGCGTCGGCTACGGCGCGTCGCTCGGCGGGATCGCGGCGCTGCTGAGCATGCTCAATTCCTGCGCAAGCGGTATGTCCGTCGTGAACATCGACAACGGCTTCGGCTGCGTCCGCGCCCTGCTGGGCGAGACGGAGGACAGCGCGGAGGACGTGCTGGAGCTTGCCTGCAATCTGGATGACATGACGCCGGAGGCCATCGGCTTTGCGCTGGAGCGTCTGCTGGAGGCAGGGGCACTCGACGCATGGACGACGCCCATCGGCATGAAAAAATCGCGCCCCGGCGTACTGCTGCGCGCACTGTGCCTCCCGGAAAAGCGGCAGGCTGTGCTGGACGTATTCCTGCGCGACACGACAACGCTCGGCGTGCGGGAGCACCGCTGCAGCCGGACGGCGCTGCAGCGCAGCGTCAGCGAGACCGACAGCCCATGGGGGCCGGTCCGCTGCAAGCAGGCGGGCGGCTATGGCGTTTCCCGCAAAAAGTATGAATTCGACGATCTGGCACGCATCGCCCGCGAGACGGGCCTGAGCCTGCCGGAGCTGCTCGAGAAGCTGCCGTAACCCGTTCGGAAGCCTGCAGCTCCTCCTGCACGGGGGATTTCTGCAGCGGCCGATCACACTTGTAATTTTCCTCCGGATATCTTGACACCGTCGGCGTCGTATGCTATACTTCCAGTATAGCCGCTCTTGTGCAAACCGTCTGGGCTACCGCTTCGGTAGCCCAGCGACCGAAGCACCTGGGCGGCTCTTTTTATGCCTGTGTACAGCACGCCGCTGTCCCCGAGAGAAACCCTGCCTCCGTCCTCACTGCCCGGCCTGCAGAACGCGGCTCCCAAGCGCCGATTGAAAGCGACGCGGCCGCCCATTTAGATGGGTGTTCATAAAACAGTCAATGGAGCGTATCGATACAGATACGCTCCATTTTTCACGTCAACATACTATGTAATGGGGTACAGTCCCTTGGCTCTCCCTTTGGGAGAGCTGTCACCGCAGGTGACTGAGAGGGCCCTGCAGCCTTTTTCGAATGATAAGATCAATTTGTGCGCACACACCGCGAAAATCCTTGTCGATATCCCGGTTGGAAAATCGCAGAATCTCCAGCCCAAGAGACATCAGAAATTGAGAACGTTCCGCATCATAAGCAAGCCCCTGAGGTTCATAATGCTGAGAGCCATCCAATTCAATGACCAGTCTGGCCGAAGCACAGTAAAAGTCCACGATGAATCTGCCGATAATCCGCTGTTTGTAAATTTTTACTGGATATCTGCGGAGAAAAAGATACCAGAGCTTACGCTCGTGGGGTGTCATCTCCCTGCGAAGCCGTCGGGCATTTTCTAATTGGGTGTTGTCTTTTGGTATTGTCATGGTTTGCCCTCTCCGTCCTCGCTATGCTCGGCCACCTCTCCCAAAGGGAGAGGCAAGGGATGCTCGCACGGCACACCGAAAGGTGTATAGAAGTGCGCCCTTTATCAGTTCGGCAAATTAAGTTTACCGCTCGATACGGTAGTATTTGAATGTTTCATCTTCTCCGACAAAGCGAAAGCCTACCTTTTCCAGCACATGCTGACTCCGGGTGTTTTTCCTGATGGTATCTGCGTTTACCGCAGCCATTCCAAACTCGTCAAAGGCGGTTTTTACTGCCAAACGTTCTGCCTGCGTTCCATATCCTTTTCCCTTCACCGCGTCGTTTTGCATATGGATACTCAGGGAACATTCTTTTTTATCATGGTCGATCTGCTTCAATTGCAATTCCCCAATCACCTTATCTCCAAGCATGATCGCAAACAGTCTGCGTGAAGCATCCTGCCCCTTCATATCAAAATATCGATTTACCGCAGCTTCGTCATAAACATAGGGCTGAAACAGGTGCATATCCATATAGATAGACGCATCATTCGTCCAATGCTTGTACAGTTCGTGACATAGTTCTCGCGTCATCGCCTTTAACTGAATTGTTGGCATGTTATACCTTACCTACCTTATCATTCCGATTTATTGCTTTATTTAATTCTATCATATGGCTTTAATATGTGCAAGAACAGTCCCGGCAGACATTACTGCCGGCACTGAAACTGTCTTACGACCACCCGCATTTCTGGGCGGCCGCTTTGTTATGTTCCTTATTTACAGAGCTGCACGATCATATCGGCGCAGGTATCCACGCCGAGCGCGCCGCTGTTGAGGCAGATGTCATAATTCTGTGCCTGCCCCCAGACGCGGCCCGTGTAGTTCTTATAATAGACCTTGCGCTTCTGGTCCTTCTCGGCGAGACGCTTCTCCGGTGCCTTCTGCGTCTGGCCGTAGCGCTCGACGATGCGGCGGGCGCGGCTGGCCATGTCGGAACAGATGAACACATGCAGGCAGTCCTTCCGGTCGCGCAGGATATAGTCCGCGCAGCGGCCGACGATGACGCACTTGCCCTTTTCTGCCAGCTCCTCGATGATCTTGCTCTGCGTGATATAGAGCTGATCGTGCATGGAGAGGTTGTCGTGGCTGTAGCGCTCGGCCGTGGCCAGATAGAACAGCAGGCTGTTGCGGGCGTTGGCATATTCGCCGTGCTCCTCGATGTACTCCGGCGCAAAGCCGCTGCGCTTTGCGACCTCATTTGCGCGTCATCATCGCGCCTTTGACTCTTGCCATTGTTGTTTCCTCCTATTGTGCGGTCAATCCTTATTTATAAGGAATCATTTTTCTGATGGTCGCTTCAGTAGTCGCATCCGCATAAGTGGTGGAACGCAGACGACGGCAGCGCTTGGTGTCCTTCTTCGTGAGAATGTGGCTCTTGAACGCATGGGCACGCTTGACCTTGCCGTTCTTGGTGAGATTGAATCTCTTTTTCGCGCCACTGTGAGATTTCAGTTTGGGCATTGTATTGGCTCCTTCCTTGGTTTGCTTACTTCTTATTATTAGTGTTCTGCGCCTTGGGCGACAGGAACATAGACATATTGCGCCCCTCGAGCTTGGGCTGCTTGTCGAGGTTGGCGATATCCGCGCACTTGGCAGCGAAGTCGCGCAGCAGCTGCTCGCCGATGTTGGTGTGTGCCATTTCACGGCCGCGGAAGCGGATGGTCACCTTCAGGCGGTCGCCGCCCTGCAGGAACTTCTGGCCGTTTTTCAGCTTGGTGTTGAAGTCGTTACGCTCGAGGCCATCGCGCAGCGCGGCCTTGTGCCCGTTGTGGCCCATCCGGAGCGCTATGACGCCGTGCAGCGCGACCCCGGCCTTGCCGCATGGTGCTTTTCCCGCGGGATGCTGCTGCAGCTGAACAAGGGCAGCCTGCTCGGTCTGCTCGGCAGCCGTGCAGAGGACACCGCCCTGCACCTGCTCTCGCACGGTCTGGCGCATCTCATTGCGAGCGACGCCCACGACGACCGCTTCCGCACAACGGGCTTCCGGTCGCTTCTGCCGGTGCTCGAGCCCATATGCCACCCCGATTATATCGCGCTGCTCCTGCACGGCAATCCCCGCAGGATCCTGCGCGATGAACCGATCCCCATTCCGCCGCTTCAATCCGACTGACCCGCAGGAGGCTTTTCATGAGGAAATTACAGATCACCCTGATCGCCCTGTTTCTGGCCGTTGCCATTGCATTCTGCGCCGTGTTCCTGCACGACCGCCTGACGGCCGATCATACCGCGCCCCGCATCGTCTCGGACGGTGTTCCGTTGGAGGTCAGCGTCAACGCAACGGACGCTGAGCTCTGCGCCGGTCTGACCGCAGCGGACGACCGCGACGGCGACCTCACCGACCGCATCATCGTCCGCCGCGTCTCGCAGCTCACGGGCGCGAACAGCGCGCAGGCGACCTACACCGTGTTTGACAGCGCCTCAAACTTCTGCACGTTCACGCGGCCGATCTACTACACGGATTATCACAAGCCGCGCTTCTCCCTGTCGCAGCCGCTCGTCTACGGCGTCGGCAGCACCGTCACCCTGCTCGACCGTCTGAAGGCCGAGGATGTGCTTGACGGCGATCTCACGGACAAGATGCGCCTGACGCTCGTGAACCTGTCCGTCGGCACCGAGGGCGACTACCGCATCCGTGTGCAGGTCACAAACAGTGCGGGTGACACGTCCATGCTCTCCCTGACCGTGATGATCCGCAACCGCACGGCCCGGCATCCCGTCATCACGCTTTCGGATTACCTCGTCTATGCCACGGGAGATGAGACACCGGAGGATTACCGCAGCCTGATCACCTCCGTGCTGCAGTCGGAGCACGGAGCGAGCGTCGATCCGTCGAAGGTCGAGATCTCCGGGAAGATCGACCACGAGCATCCGGGCAGCTATGACGTGCTCTTCTCCTATACGAACGACGCCGGTCTGGAGAGCTCCGTCATTCTGACCGTCGTCGTGGAGTAAGGGGGCAGCCATGAAAGAACAGAAAACGACCAAATGGTCCAACTTCAATCCGCTGTGCCTTGCGCGCCATGTGCTGCGCAATCTCTGGATGACCGTTCTGGCCGGGCTCATCTGCGTCATGGCGGTCTATCTGCTGCAGACGCTCGTGTCCAAGCCGAGCTATGACAGCCAGGTCACCTTCGCCGTGACGAGCCGCAGCGCCTCCGCCACAGCCTCCGGCAGCATCGCCGTGACGGACTCCGTGGCGAGCCAGTTCGGCGAGCTGCTGCAGAGCAACCCCGTCCGCACCGCTGCCGCCGCCGAGATGGGCCTGAACGCCTTCCCGGGGACGTGCAGCGTCGATGTGCCGGAGAACACGAACATCCTCATTCTGACCGTCACTGCCCCGACGCCGGAGCTTGCCTTCCGCGGGGCGCTGGCCGTGATGGACTGCTATGAATCCTATGCGGACTTCATCCTCGCCTCGGCCGTGCTGAATCCCATCAACGGCCCGACGCTCCCGTCGCAGCCCAGCGCGCAGGCCTCGCGCGACCGCCTGCTCAAGCTGGCAGGCCCCATCGGCGCGTTGGCCATGATCGCAGTCCTGCTGCTCATCGCCGTCTCGCAGGAGACGGTGCAGACCGTCCCCGGCGCGCGCGATCAGCTCGACACGAAGCTGCTCGCCACCCTGCGCCACGAGCGCAAGCGCGGCGCGCTGCTGCGAAATAAAAAATCCGCCCTGCTCATCTCGGACCCGACCTGCAGCTTCTATTACACCGAAACGGTCCATCAGCTCCGCGCGCAGGTGGAGCGGGCACATGAAAAGGATGGCCGGCAGGTCTTCCTCATCACGAGCTGTGCGGAAAACGAGGGCAAATCCACCGTCGCAGCCAATCTTGCCCTGTCACTGGCGCAGAAGCATCAGCGCGTGCTGCTGCTGGACGCCGACCTGCGCAAGCCTGCGCAGTCGCTGATCTTTTCGGCCTCGCCTGCCCCCGGCACGGACCTTGGCTATCTCATCACGCACCGCCCGGACCGCGAGGCGCTGGAAAAGGCCATTGTCCGCGACGAAGCGACCGGCCTGTCCCATCTCTATGCCGCGCCGCTGCGCCGCAGCCAGAGCGAGGCGCTCAGCCCGGATTCATTCCGTCCGCTGCTCGACGCGCTGCGCGAGAGCTATTCCTACATTCTCATCGACACGCCACCCTTCAGCTTCTTCGCCGATGCCGAGGTGCTGGCCGATGCAGCCGATGCCGCGATCCTCGTCGTCCGGCAGGACCTCGTCCCCGCCGCCGTCGTAAACGACACCATCGACGATCTGAACGCCGCCCACGCCGCGCTGCTTGGCTGCGTGCTCAATAATTATCAGTCGTTCCACTTCGGCAGCCGTCTCGGCGGCTATGGCTATGGCTACGGCTATGGCAGCTACGGCGGAAAATACGGCTATTACGGCTACGGCAGCAAGCAAGGAAAGGAGGCCGCTCATGGAAGAACAGACGACGCAAGGAATTGACCTTTCCGTTTTCCTGCACAATTTCCGCCGCACCCTGCAGCACTTTTTCTGGGTCCCGATCGTGCTCGGTCTGCTGCTCGGCGGCATGAGCTGGCTGCGCGCCGCGCGCAGCTATGCCCCGGTCTATCAGAGCTCCGCCGTGTTCTCCGTCAGCGCGGGCTTCTCGTCCTCGACGGATATCCTCAGCCACAGCACCTATCTCGACAGCAACGCCGCCGCGCAGCTCTCAGCCACGTTCCCCTATGTCCTGCAGAGCGATCGCATGCAGCTGCTGCTCCAGCAGGAGCTGGGCGACCAGCGTGCTCCCGTCAGCCTGTCGGCCAGCTCTGTGGCGGATGCCGCCCTGTTCACGCTGACGGCAACGGGCAGCGATCCGCAGGCCGTCTATGACACGCTGCTGGCCGCCATCGAGGTCTACCCCGCTGCGGCGACCACCATTCTGGGCGACACGCAGATCCAGGTCATTGACCAGCCGGTCGAGCCGTCCGCTGCGCCCATCAACGCCAACACGGCTCTGCAGACCGGCATCCGCCGCGGCGTCGTCGGGCTGGTCCTCGGCCTCGTCCTTGTGGCGCTGCTCTCCCTGACGCGCCGCACCGTCCACTCTGCCGAGGACCTGCACCGCCTCATCAGTCTGTCCTGCCTCTCCTCCATCCCCGCCGTGCGCCGCGGAAAGCGTACCCGCCGCGAGGCTCCCTCGCTTCTGCTGACGCATGCGGGCACCGGCTCCGACTTCTCCGAGGCCATGCGCAACCTCAGCCTGAAGCTGCAGCGTATCACCTCGAAGCACGGCGCAAAGGTCGTTCTCATCACGAGCACCGTCCCCGGCGAGGGCAAAACGACCGTTGCCTCGAACCTCGCACTGGCGCTGGCCGCCGAGGGCAAGCGCGTCATCCTCATCGACGGCGACCTGCGCAAGCAGTCGCTCAAGCCGCTGTTCGGCATTGGCGCGCACTCCGACGGCCTTGTCGAGGTGCTCAGCGGCAAGGCGAAGAACTTCCGCCTGCTGCCTGTTCCGGATTCTGGCCTGCTGCTGCTCTCCGGCGACGGCACTGTCGCCCAGCCGCAGCGCCTGCTCGGCTCGCCGCGCATGGGGCAGATTCTGGAGCTGCTGCGGCAGAAGCTCGACTACATCCTCATCGATACGCCGCCTGCAGGCGTTCTGTCCGACGCTGCAGCGCTGGCCAAATATGCCGACGGCGCCATTTACGTCGTGCGGCAGGATATGGCAAACTCCGTCCAGATCGTCAACTCCGTCCAGTCGCTCTCCGGCGCCGTGCCGCTGTATGGCTGCGTGCTGAACTGCACGCAGGCCGGAACGACGCGCTCGGGCTATCGCTATGGCTACCGCTACGGCTATCAGTACGGCTACAGCAGCCACTACAGCCACTATAGCCACTACAGCTCCGACGCAGGCGACCGGCGCTGAGGAGGGCGGGCATGTCTCTGATTCGAAAGCTCCGCGACCGCCTGCAGGGCGCAACGCTGCACGACCTCTGGGTCGAAACGCGCTGAGTCCTGCACCACAGCAAGCGCTACCGCCGCTCTATCGCGGCCTATGTACTGCTCGGCATCGCCTCCATTGCGCTGAGCCTGCTGTCGAGTCTCTCCTCGCGTGAGCTCATCAACGCCATCGTCTATCTGCAGGGCGGCGGACGGCGCGTGCTGTTCTGCGGCGTTATCGTCGTGCTGCTGGCAGGCTCGACCATCGTGCTCAATGCTCTTGTCAGCCGTTTCAGTGCAAAGATCAACCTCCGCATCGGCAATGAGCTGCGCGCCGAGGTCTTCGGCATGTTCCTGAACACGGACTGGGAATCCCTGCAGCAGTTCCACTCCGGCGATCTGCTCAGCCGCATCAACACGGACGTCTCGAATGTGGCGGGCAGCGTGCTTGGCTGGATCCCGTCCCTTATCCTGCGTCTGACGCAGTTTCTGGCCTCGCTGGCCGTCATTCTGGTCTACGACCCGACCATGGCAGTGCTGGCCCTGCTGAGCGCGCCCGTGACGCTGCTGCTGTCGCGGCCGCTTGTGGGAAAAATGCGCAGCTTCAACCGCGATATGCGCGCAGTCGGCAGCGAAATGACGGCCTTTCAGGAGGAGACGCTGCAGAACATCCCCGCCATCAAGGCCTTCCACCTCGTCGATACCTTCCGCGAGAGGCTCGATCGCGTGCAGGAGCGGTATTATGACACCGGCATCGCGTTTCAGCGCTTCTCCATTCTGACCTCGTCGTTCCTCTCGTCGTGCGGCATGCTCGTAAGCTACCTCTGCCTCGGCTGGGGTGCTTACCGCCTGTGGCAGGGCCGGATCGACTTCGGCACGATGGTGCTGTTCCTGCAGCTGGCGTCCTATCTCTCCTCGTCGCTCAGCGCGCTCATCCATCTGGTCCCCTCCGCCATCGAGGCCTCCGTCTCCGCGCGGCGCATCATGTCCGTGCTGGAGCTGCCGCGGGAGCGGCTCGACCACCCGGAGCGCGCACAGCGGCTCGTCCGCGAGGGCGTCCCGCTGGCGCTGTCGCTGCAGGGGCTGGAGTTTTCCTATCAGGGCCGCGCGCCCGTTCTGAAGCAGCTGGATCTGCAGGTGCAGCCGCATGAGATGATCGCCATCGTCGGCCCGTCCGGCAGCGGCAAGACGACGCTGTTCCGTCTGCTGCTTGGCCTGCTCCACCCGACGGGCGGCAGCGCCGTGCTGACCGGCGGCGGCGAGGCGCTGGACGTCTCCCCCTCCACGCGCTGCTGCTTTGCCTATGTGCCGCAGGACAATGTGATCTTCTCCGGCACCGTGGCCGAGACGCTCCGCCTTGTGCGGCCGGACGCCCCGGAGGAGGCCCTGTGGGCCGCGCTGCGCGCCGCCTGCGCCGAGGATTTCGTCCGCGGCCTGCCCGGCGGACTGGACTGCCCGCTGCGCGAACGCGGCGGCTCGCTGTCCGAGGGGCAGAACCAGCGGCTGGCCATTGCGCGCGCCATTCTGGCCGATGCTCCTATCCTGCTGCTCGACGAGGTGACGTCGGCGCTTGATCTGGAGACGGAGCAGCGCGTGCTCGAGAACATCGCCGCCCTGCCCGGCAAGACGTGCATCCTCAGCACCCACCGGCCGAGCGTGCTGTCGCTGTGCAGCCGCGTTTACCGTCTGCACAATGCCGCGCTCGAGCTCCTGCCGGAGTCCGAGTGGCGCAGATTATATCGGAATAATTGACGAAAACGGACGCACCCGCGCGGGTGCGTCCCGAATTTTTTTCATCTGGGGCAGCTAGAGCATGCAGCGGTGTTCCCTGAGCGCCCAGCAGAGGACAATTCAATCGCAAAAGGGCACAGGTGCGCCGCCGCATTTCCCTGAATTGTCATTGCGAGGAGGCGCAGCCGACGTGGCAATCTCGCAGTACCCGCTTGGATAACAGGGAAACCATCGGCGATATCGTAGCCGCCTTTCCGAGATTGCCGCGGCCCCTCCGGGGCCTCGCAATGCCAATTCAGGCAAGTGCCGTGGTACATCAGCACCCTTACACAGTTCAATTACCCTGTACAAGGCGGTCACTACCCGCAAGGGGCACGCCGCATCCGTAAGGCGGCAAAGCCGCCAACGGCTGCGCAGTGACCGCCGCTACAGACGCAATCGGTTTGTGCGTTTTTTTACGACAGTCAGTGCGAACTGCGGTCCCCTAACTACAGCCCGCGGCAGCCCTTCCGGAGCGCGAGCTGCGCGGCGTACTCGATGAGCTGCCCGGTCAGCGGGAACGGCTCGTTCGGCAGGCGGATATCAGCCTGATGTGCCGCATCAATTTCGTGAATTTCGATCATCCATGCTCTCTTCCGGCCGTCAGACCGCCTCGATCTTGATAAGATTGGTGTTGCCGGACTTACCGTTCGTGATGCCGCCGGTCATAACAACATTGTCGCCCGGCTGCAGGTGCATCGTGTCGCGGGCGGCGCGCAGTGCATGATAGAACAGCACGTCCGTGGAGTTGAACTGCTCGCTCAGCACCGGCAGCACGCCCCACGACAGCGAGAGCTTATACCACACGCGCTTGTTCGTCGCCATACCGACGATGTCCATCGGTGCACGGAAGCGCGAGACCATCCGGACCGTCATGCCGGACATAGACGTCACAACGATGACCTTGGCCCCGATGTCGATGGCCATGCCGCACGTTGCGTGGGAAATGGCGTCCACGCGGTCGTGGATGACAAATTCGTTCGTGCGGAAGCGCTTGGCGTAGTCGATGTGGCGCTCCGTCTCCTCAGCGATCTCCGCCATGGTCCGCACGGTCTCCACCGGATACTTGCCCGCGGCTGACTCGCCGGAAAGCATGACGGCGCTCGTGCCGTCATAGACGGCGTTGGCCACATCGGAGATCTCCGCACGCGTCGGGCGCGGATTGTGGATCATAGATTCAAGCATTTCCGTGGCCGTGATGACGCGCTTGCCGAGCAAGCGGCACTTCGTGATGAGGTATTTCTGAATGGCGGGCAGCTCCGTGAACGGGACCTCCACACCGAGGTCGCCGCGTGCGACCATGATGCCGTCACAGACCTCGCTGATCTCCTCAATGTTGTCCACGCCCGCGCGGTTCTCGATCTTGGCGATGATGTCGATGTCCTCGCCGCCGTTGGCGTGCAGGAAGCCGCGCAGATCGAGCAGGTCCTGCTTGCACGAGACAAACGAGGCCGCGACAAAATCCACGCCGTTGCGGATGCCGAACAGAAGGTCGTCCTTGTCCTGCTCGCTGAGATAGATCTGATGCAGGACCTTGTTCGGGAAGCTCATGCTCTTGCGGTTGGAAAGCTCGCCGCCCACGACGACGCGGCAGTGCACGTCCGTTTCCGTGAGATTCTGCACCTCGAAGATCACAAGACCGTTGTTCACGAGCACGCGGTCACCTACGGCCAGATCATGCGGCAGGCCGGCGTAATTCACGCTGACGATCGTCTCGTCGCCCTCGACCGGGCGCGTTGTGAACGTAAAGGCATCGCCGTCATGCAGCTCGATATGCCCCGCGGCAAACGTGCCGATGCGGTACTCCGGGCCCTTCGTATCGAGCATGATGGCGATCGGCAGACCAAGCTCCTCGCGCACCTGCTTGATCATGTCGATCTTGGCCTGATGCTCGGCATGGGTGCCGTGCGAAAAATTCAGGCGGGCCACATTCATGCCCGCGCGGCACATATCGGCAAACACGGCCGGGTCACTGCTGGCCGGGCCGATGGTACAGACGATCTTTGTTTTCCTCATAGCGATAATCCCCTTTCGCCGCATACCGCGGCATAAAAAAAGACAGGACGGCAGTCCTGTCCGATCCGTGTGCCGCACAGAAGCACGGCACAGCCGATCCAGCAGGAATAGGGCCCCACGACCCTATGACAGACTCCACCGCTCCTGCTGTCCCATATTCTCACGGGAATTATTGTAGCAAACATCCCCGCCGGTGTCAATTCCCGGTGCAGAACGGAGCCGCACGAATTTCGCCGTGCAGCTCCGTGATTTTTGTTAAGAATGCCCTACTTTTGATTTTTCTCAAGCCACTTGGCCAGTGCGTCGGCCATGCCGCTGTTCACAGGCTTGTCATCCTTCTGCTGCTGCAGATACTTTGCCACATCGCGCTTGCCCGCCCCGGCACTTTTGCGCCGCTCCTGGAAGGCGGAGAGCTTTTCCCGGTAGCCGCAGATGCAGGCGAACATCTGATTCTCACCCTCGCCGCGCAGCTCCATTTTCTTGAAGCAGTTCGGGCAGCGTGCGTTCGTCACCTGCGTGACGCTTTTGCGATAGCCGCACTCGCGGTCCGGGCAGACGAGCATCTCGCCGCGCTTTCCCTTGACGAGCAGCAGGAACTTGCCGCAGTCCGGGCAGGTCTTGCGCGTCTGGTTGTCGTGGGTGTATTTCGCATCGCTTGCCTTGACGGCCGCAACGAGACGCGACGCATAGGCGCGCATTTCCTCGACGAATTTTGCGTCGCGCTCCTGTCCCTTTGCGATCCGGGCAAGGCGGTCCTCCCACTGTGCCGTGAGCGCAGCCGAGCGGAGGTCCTCCGGGGCCAGCTCCACAAGCTGCATGCCCTTGGACGTCGGGACGAGCTCCTTACCGCGCCGCTCGATATAAAATGCAGAGAACAGCTTTTCGATGATGTCCGCGCGCGTGGCAGGCGTGCCAAGGCCGCTTGTCTCCGCCAGGATCTTCTGCAGGGCCTTGTCTGTGACCTGCGCCTGCGGATGCTCCATGGCCGTCAGCAGCGTCGCCTCCGTATAGCGCGGCGGAGACGGCGTCTTGCCCACCTGCAACGGACGCGCCGAGGATCGACAGCCTCTGCCCCTGCTCCAGCGCCGGGAGCGTCTGCGGCTCGTCCTCTTCCTCGTCATCCAGCCGGAAACTGCGGTCATAGACCCTGCGCCAGCCCGGCTCCGAGACGATGCGGCCCTTGGCCGTGAAGTCATGGTCCCCGGCGCGCAGCGTCAGCTCGACCTCCTCATAGGCACACGGCGGCATCAGCACCGCAAGGAAGCGGCGCACGACGAGGTCATAGATATTCCGCTCCGGCCCGGAAAGCTGCCACAGGTCCGGGGCCTCCTCCGTGGGGATGATGGCGTGATGATCCGTGACCTTGGCATTGTTCACCAGATATTTGGTCGAAAGCGGGCGGCGGCGCATCAGCTCCTGCGCAAAGGGCTTGTAGTCCCCTGTCATCACGGCGCGCAGGCGGTCCGGCAGCGTCGGAACGACGTCGTCGGAGATATAGCGCGAGTCCGTGCGCGATAGGTCAGCAGCTTGTGCTGCTCATAGAGGGCCTGCATAAGATTCAGCGTTTCCTTTGCGGAATAGGCGTATTTTTTATTCGCATCGCGCTGCAGCTCCGTCAGGTCATAGGCCGCAGGCGGCGGCGTCATGCGGCGCATCCGTCGTACCTGCCGGATGGTGCAGGTCCCCGTGCGGCAGGCCTCGGCGATCCGCTCGGCCAGCGCGCGGTCAAATGTACGGCTGTTTCCGTTTGCATCGCGCCAGACGGCCGTGAAGCCCGCGAGCTTCAGCCGGACGCCGTAGAATTCCTTCGGCACAAAGCCGCGGATTTCCCGCTCCCGCGCGGCGATAAGGGCCAGCGTCGGTGTCTGCACGCGCCCGGCCGAGAGCTGCGCATTGTATTTGCACGTCAGGGTGCGCGTCACGTTCAGGCCGACGAGCCAGTCGGCCTCGCTGCGCGCCTGCGCGGAGCGGAACAGATTTTCATAGTCCGCCGCCGGGCGCAGATCTGCAAAGCCGTCGCGGATGGCCTTGTCTGTCTGGGACGAGATCCAAAGCCGCTTTGCAGGCTTGTTCCAGCCCGCCTTGGCCATGATCCAGCGCGCAACGAGCTCACCCTCGCGCCCGGCATCCGTGGCGATGATGAGGCCGGTGATGTCGCTGCGCTTCATCAGGCCCTGCACCACGCGGAACTGCCGCGCCGTCTGCGGGATGACGACGAGCTTCTACTATGCTGTGGGAGCATCGGCAGGTCGGCCATGTCCCACTTCTCCCACTTTTTCTCATAGACGTCCGGGTCGGCCAGCGTGACCAGATGCCCGAGCGCCCAGGTGACAACATAGCGGTCGCCCTCCAGGTAGCCCTCGCCGCCGCGCCTGCAGCCGAGCACGCGCGCCAGCTCCCGGCCGACGGAGGGCTTCTCCGCCAGAACGAGCTGTCTGCCCATCAGTCGATGACGCGGACGGCCGTGATGACCGGCTGATCCGCCGCGGAGATCGTGCCGTTGCCGTCCGTCGGCTGCGCGTCCTTGCAGATCTGGTCGACGATGTCCATGCCGGACGTCACATAGCCGAAGCAGGCATACTGGCCGTCCAGAAAGGTCGAATCGCTCTGCACGATGAAGAACTGTGAGCTCGCGCTGTCCATGCTGACGCTGTTGCGGGCCATGGAGATCGCGCCGCGCGTATGCGACAGGTTATTTTCCACACCGTTGGCAGAGAATTCGCCCTTGATCGTCTCATCCGAGCCGCCCATGCCGGTGCCCTCGGGGTCGCCGCCCTGGATCATGAAGCCGTCGATGATGCGGTGGAAGGTCAGGCCGTCATAGAAGCCCTCTTTTGCCAGCTTCAGGAAGTTATCAACCGTGATGGGGGCGGCGTCGCCGTCCAGCTCCACGGCGATGGTGCCGTAATCCTGCACCTCGATCTCCACATGGTGCTTTCCGGCCGAGCCGGACGTGTTGTCGTCCTTGCTGCAGGCAGCAAAGACGCAGACGGCCAGCGCCGCCGCAAGGATCAGAGAAAGCCAACGTTTCATGATAAATTCCTCCAGTTTTTATATCATTTATTTCGTATATTGCAGGAACGGGGCAGCCAGGCCCGCGCGCCTGCGCTTTGCACAGGCTATCGTTAAAGCGGTATGAACCATTTGCGTCTGTAGCGGCGCTCAGCGAGCGCCCTGCGGGCCGGCAAGTTATAGGGTGGCATCGCCGACCGCACTATGCTCCCAAATTTGTCATTGCGAGGAGGCCGCAGGCCGACGTGGCAATCTCGCAGAACCATGGTGGATAACAGGTGGGCCTCGGCGAAAACGAAACCACTTGCAGGAGATTCCCACGTCGCTTCGCTCCTCGGAATGACACATCAGGGGAGTGCCGTGATGCACCAGTGCCCTTGCGCGGTTGAATCGTCCCGTGCATGGCGCTCACTGAGCGCCGCTACAGACGCAATCGGTGTGTACATTTTTTCGGCAGCCTGTACCTCCCCGAGATTGCCACAGCCCCTTTGGGGCCTCGCAATGACAAACTTGGGAGCCAGTGCAAAAGCCCCGCCTTACTCAAACGCCGGGCCGAGGTAGGCCCGCCGCGGGAGCGGCGTCCCATCCAGCGATTTAGCCATACCAAAGGGCTGCGTGCCGCCCGCCGTGCGGAAGACGGCCTCCCGGCATCCGAGCTTGTCCGCCAGCGCGGCGGCGGCCTCCGGGCAGTCCGGCAGTAGCTCGCGCACGAGCAGCGTTTCGCCGTCCCGCTCCGCCGCGGCGCAGCAGACGGCATCGCCCGTCTCGATGCGGTAAAGGCCAGCCCCGCTGCTGCGGGAGATCGTTTCCTGCCAGCGCAGCAGCTCCGGCGGATAAGACAGATGGCTGTCATAGAGCTGCAGCTCGCGCAGGCTCTGCCAGCCGTCAGGCGTGAGCGGCGTGATGCTGCAGTCGCCGCGCGCCGCCGGGACCGTCTCAGTCCGGCAGGTGAACACGGTTCGGTAGCCAAAGCGGGCATAGAACTCGAACAGGCTCTCCTCCGCCGGGACGAGCACGGCCGCGCGGATGCCCTGCCTTTTGAGGTCCTGCTCCGCCTCCTGCAAGAGCAGGCGGCAGTGGCCGCGCCCGCGCAGGGCCGGGGCCGTGCAGACGGCGTAGAGATAGGCAGCAGGGACAGCGTCTCCGTCGTCGCCGATCAGCTCCGCCGGAAGCGCGCACAGCATGGCTGCGGGGCTGCCGTCCAGCGCGCGGCGCAGATAGACGGGCGTGCAGTCGAACAGCGCCTGCCAGAACGCGCGCACCTCCGCCTCGGTATCGCCGAAGCAGGCCTGCCACAGCCGCGTCAGGGCGGGCAGGTCGCGCCGCGCCGCCCCTCATGCGGGCAGCTCCTCTGCCAGCAGCTTCTCCAGCAGGAGGTCCGGGATATAGCTTTCCTTCGCGCGGCGCAGGCCCTCGAGGCCCATGTCGTCCTCGCGGTTCAGAAAGCGGTAGGGCGTCTCAGCGATCCGGCGGGCAAATTCGCGGTTGATCATCGGATACGGCCCGTTCATATCGGCGCGGGCCTTTTCAAAGTTCACGTCAAACATATCCGGCCGGATGGGGTTGCCCATGGCGAAGGCGACGACCTCGCCCTCGACCTCCAGCACAAGACCCGTCATGCCGAGCGCATCGAAATGGTCGAATGCCAGCCCGATGGCGCGCTGCTCCAACGCGTAGTCCGCGGGGTCGTTCTCCAGAAAATGCAGGCGATACCACTCGTCCGTAAAGGCGCGGCAGCGCGGCAGCTGGTCCGCAGTCAGCGGCAGGACGCGATAATCCGGGTAGGCCGCCTCAAAGCGGTTGCAGTGGTTACGCTTGGCCTGCAGCTTCTTGCCGTGCAGCTGGGCAAGCTGCTCCGTCTCATAGACATAGTCCGCGCTGTCGCGCACGCTGTGGAAGCGAAAGCGGCCGGGACACAGCGCCTCGAGCCGGTCGCGCTCCTCGGGCAGCAGGCCGAACAGGCGCAGCGGGATGCCGCGCTCACATGCGTCCTGCCGCAGCAGCTCCAGCGTGCCCGGCAGGTCCCGGCAGCCGACGGGCCACGGGTACGTCAGGCTCCCGGAAAAATTGCTGAGGAACACGGGCGTGCCGTCCACCGACGCTACGCGCTGGTCCCCCCACAGGTAGAGATTCACAAAGGAAAACTCGCTGCCATGCCCAGCCGCAGCCTGCATCACGGGTTCGATCCATGCGCGGTCCTCCAGGCAGATGGGGCGAAAGTCCAACATAGTTTCACCACTTTCATAGAATTTTGGGATAGGATAAAGATATTTTACCATAGATCCCGCAAAATAACAAGCAGCGGCCTCTCTGCTCCGCTCCGCAATGCAGGAAAAAGCCTCGCAGAGTTCGCCGCCCGCAGTCGGCGAAGAAGGTGAGATCATTTTCTCCGGCAGCGCGTACGTCGGAGAAAATACCGCTCAGTCGGCCAGTGTGCGAATTGTCCGCCCTTGGCGGGCAGTTCGTGCGCACAACAGACTGCAAACGAAGGCGGAGGCCGCCATATGGCAGCCTCCGCAGAAATCTAAAATTTTGAATTATTCGACCGTGACGGACTTGGCCAGATTGCGCGGCATATCGACATCGCAGCCGCGGGCCAGTGCGATATAGTAGGCAAAGGCCTGCAGCGGGATGACCGTCAGGCTCGGCTGCAGCAGCGGGTGCGTCTTCGGCACGATGAGGCTGCGGTCGGCATACTTTTCGATCTCCCCGGCAAAGTCCTCCGTCGTCACGCCGAGGACGTGCGCGCCGCGCGCCTTGACCTCGCGGACATTGGCCATGGTCTTATCAAAGAGCTTCTCGACGGTGGCAAGGGCCACAACGAGCGTCTCCTCCTCGATGAGGGAGATGGGGCCGTGCTTCAGCTCACCTGCAGGATAAGCCTCGGAATGGACATAGGCGATCTCCTTGAGCTTCAGACTTCCCTCGAGGCAGGTCGCGCTGTCGAGGTTGCGGCCGATGAAAAACACGTCGTGGTTGTGGCTGAAGGCCTCCGCAGCCTCCTCGATCTTTGCCAGATTCTCGGGCACAAGGATCTGCGCCACCTGGTCCGGCAGGCGCTGCAGGCCCTCGAGCATGGCGGCATAGCACTCCGGCGCGAGCGTGCCGAGCTTTTCGCCGATATACATGGCCAGCAGATAGATGACGGCCAGCTGCGTGGAATAGGCCTTCGTCGTGGCAACGGCGATCTCGGGGCCGGCACAGGTGTAGATGACGTCGTGCGCCGCCTTGGAAATGGCACTGCCGACCACGTTGACAATGGCAAGCGTCCGCGCACCGCGGGCGTTGGCCTCACGCAGGGCGGCCAGTGTGTCGGCCGTTTCGCCGGACTGGCTGATGATGATAACGAGCGTATCGTCGCCGAGCACCGGCTCGGAATAGCGGAACTCTGAGGCGAGCACCGGCTCGACCTGGATGCGCGTCGTGCGCTCGAGGATATACTTGGCGTGATTGCCGACATAGGACGCCGAGCCGCAGGCGACCATATAGATGCGGCGCAGGCCGCGCAGATAGCCCTCATCAAGCTTCACATCGTCCAGCACGACGCGGCCGTTGCGGATCCGTGGATTGATCGTATCGCGCAGGGCCTTGGGCTGGTCATAAATTTCCTTGAGCATGAAGTGCGGATAGCCGCCCTTCTGCGCAGCGGACATCTCCCACTCGATGTGCTCAGGGGCCTTGCGCACGGGCGTGCCGTTTGCGTCATAGAACTGCGCGGCATTCTTCGTGAACACGACCATATCGCCGTCGTTGAGATACACGACGCTGCGCGTATACGGCAGGATGGCCGGGACATCCGAGGCGATGAAGTTCTCTCCCTCGCCGAAGCCGAAGATCAGCGGACTGTCCTTCTTGACGGCGATCATGGAATCCGGCCGGTCAGCGCAGAGGATGCCGAGCGCATAGCTGCCCTCGATCCGGCCGAGCGTCAGGCGGACGGCCTTCATCAGATCGTTTTCCTGTTCATAATAGTATTCCAGCAGATTGGCGATGACCTCCGTGTCCGTCTCGGAGCGGAACGTCTTGCCCTGCTTCAGCAAGAACTCCTTCAGCGGCAGGAAATTCTCAATGATGCCGTTGTGCACGATGCAGATGCTGCCGTTCGTGGACAGCTGCGGATGCGCATTCTCGTCCGAGGGTGCGCCGTGCGTCGCCCAGCGGGTATGGCCGATGCCGAGATAGCCGGGGAGCGTCGCGCCGTTTTCCGTCTTTGTGCGCAGGACGGCCAGACGGCCCTTGGACTTGGCGAGCTTCAGCTCCCCTTCCGAAAAAACACACAGTCCAGCGGAATCATAGCCGCGATACTCCAGACGGGAAAGGCCGTCCAGCAAAATGGGAGCTGCCTGCTTCGAACCGGCATAACCAACAATTCCACACATAAAAATAACCTCCATACGTCAGGTCAGATCCATGATCTTCGGTGTCGTACGGAGATTATACACGATTGCTTTGTCAAAATCAACTGAAAATTTACTTTTTCCGCTTTTCGTCCGATTTCCCATCGAAAATGGACAATTGGAAGGGCCGTAACAGGGCGAGAGACGCCGGAATATCCGGCAACCTCTCCGCTCCGCAGGACTGCAGTGCCGCGCTTGCCGCCGATCCGTCGTCAAAGACGTAAAGCTCCGACATGCCGCGGCGCAGGTTCCACTGCGAACCGGACCAGGTCCCGCCCGTTCCCTCGGCGCACTGGGCCACAAGGGTCTTTTCGCCCATGGCGTGGATGAGGCAGTTGCGGGCCAGGGCGCGCGGCGTGGAAAACGGCAGCTCATAGCCGCCCGCGCTGCAATACAGCACGTTTTGCCGCGCGGGATGATCCAGCAGACTGTCCGGCACAAAGCAGATCACCCGGCCGCCCGCTGCAAGGCAGGCCTCCTGCGCAG
>VOFH01003135.1_pt1 | contig 24176 bp, 35 predicted proteins | sample 5384091 | NCBI WGS metagenome assembly VOFH01 (sample SAMN12384727, study PRJNA508395) | human gut metagenome | isolation source: healthy gut G | host: Homo sapiens
GACGCAATAATGAAAGTACAGAGGAGCATATATGGGTATTTCTTTTTTAGAATATATGCTGAAAGGTGATGTACTTGATGAAATGATGCGAGTGTGTCCGGTTAAGCCTAATGAGGATGGGGTAGAAACTGTACAGTATGTGTATGCTAATTATTTCCTTGCAAGAAGAATGGCGACTGATGAAAGAACAGATATATTGTCTCGGGTTGGCAGGGAATTAGGCAGGGAAAATAAAATTAATCTCTATACACCGGATGCATCCGTAAGATTCATAAATGTAAATAACAAAGGAACTGTAGATTATTATAATGAAATGCCATATGTATTCAGAAATTCCAGAATTAATCTCAATATTACACTCAGAAGCATTAAAAGCGGAATTCCATTAAGATGCATGGATATATGTGGAGCAGGCGGATTTCTACTGTCTAATTATCAGGCGGATTTATATGATGTATTCGTTCCAGGTGAAGATATGGTTATATATGATTCAATTGACGATTTAATGAATAAATGTAAATATTATCTGTCACATGATGCGGAAAGAAGGCAGATTGCACAGAATGGATTTGGCAAAATTGAAGAAAAACATACATATGATGTCAGATTTGAAGAGATATTTAATAGGGTGTTTAATTAAAGGGAGGATACATGGCTAAAAAAGATTATGTGCGGTATATTAATAGTCTTCTGAATGAGAACACAGAACAGTCAAAGCAAGAGTTATCAGATTTATTTGCCGATGAAGAATTCAGAAAGAATGATATGTTAGAAGATACAAGGATGGGGTATATGTATATAGCAATATGTATATACCGGGAAGAAAAAGCTGCACATATTGAAGAAAATATTTTGATGAATGTGGATAGTCTGGGAGAAATATGTGATTTAATATGTGATATTAAATTTCTTTTGTGGAGAATTGAGTTTCAGACAGAATCAAAGGCACTGATGCAGGCGGTAAACAGGATAGAAGAAGAGAAACTGTCAGTGATAGCCGTGGAGTATATTATAAGAACAGCATGCTTTGATAAAAAGAATGTTTTATTAAAATTGTGTGAGTGTTACATAAGACTGAATAAAGAAGATAAAGCATTTCAAATGTTGAAATATGGAAAGGATATTAACAGATAATATTATGAATGATAAAAAAATATGTTTTATTATATGTTATAACGATGATAAATATATTAGCGAATGTTTACATTATATAAACAGATTGACTGTACCAGATGGATATTTATTAGATGTTTTAACGGTAAAGAATGCTGACTCAATGACTTCTGGCTATAATGCTGCAATGAATGAGACTGATGCAAAGTATAAAATATATATGCATCAGGATGTTTTTATAGTTAATATTAATTTGCTGGAAGATATTCTTAAAATATTCGAAGATAAAAATGTTGGAATGCTTGGGGTGGTAGGAACACCGAACATGCCTGAGAATGGCTGTATGTGGAATGGTCCTAGAGTTGGAAGAGTATATTCAAGTAATGTCTTAACAGCGAAAGAGTTTATTGCATCTGACATGAATGAAAGGCCATATATGGAAGTGGAAGCAGTTGATGGACTATTTATAGCTACACAGTATGATATCATATGGAGAGAAGATTTATTCACAGGCTGGGATTTTTATGATGTGTCGCAGGGAGAAGAATTCAGAAGAAATGGTTATAAAGTTGTAGTGCCATATATGGATAAACCGTGGTGTATCCATGATGATGGATTTCTTAATTTATCAAGATATGATGAGTTTCGTGATATTTTCCTGAAAGAGTATAAGTGATAGATAAGTATTCCCAGCCATGTAAACCAAGTCTTTTAAATGTGCCGATTATAGCAGGTTCACATATATTGTTATATCTGTAAAAATATATTTTCATTAACATTATTGAGGTGGTTTAATAATAAAATGTTTAATTGTTTTAAGTATCTTTTATTTCTGCAAGTGTAATATATTGAAAGGCTTTGAATTGTATATCACTTTTGTGTGATGATAGCTTAGTTAGTGCGTCTATGAATTCAGAGTCTTTTTTGGATAACATAGGTGTTACATTGGATGCAACTGTGTTGATAACATTAAAATCATTTTCTTCATACATTTTATAATTTCATTGTATGTAAAGAAGTGGATATGTGTTTTGTCTAATAGGCCTGTGTCTGTATAATGAAAGTTACCATTGATAAGTTCATGTAATACCGTAAAATGCATAAGGTTAGGTATACTGCTGATTATTTTACCTTTTTTCTTTAGAATGTGGCGACAGTTGTGTATGACTTTTTGATGGCTTATGAAGATGTTCTAATACATCTCCAAATAATATATAATCAAATTTAATGTCATTCCAGAGATCAACAGATTCTTCTATATTGGCTGTTTTTACTGAAGCAATGTGCGAAGCAATTTTCGCAGAAATAGGGTTAATTTCTATACCATATAGTGTTGAGTTTGGATAAAGTGCTTGTATAGCCAGTAAAGTTGCGCCACAATCGCAACCAATTTCAAGAACATTAAGTTCTTTATCAATTGGTTCGTTAATCATGCTGATAAGATTACTGCTTGGTATAGTGTTAATGTAATTCATGTGCCATTTTTGTCTGATATATGCTAAATCACAATTACGGTTAGTGGGGAGATAATAGGAATTATGATTGCCAATATAATATTGATATACATTATCTGCCATATAAGTAAATTGATCATTTAAAATGTTATTTATACAGAAGTCTGTCAAACATAACTCATCTGATATAATTTTTGAATCAAATAATGTATGTTCAGATAATAATTTATGGCTCAATAAAATAGTGTTGATTTCAGGTTTAATAATTTTGAATAAATTTATTTTAGATACATCGGTGTTATTTACGTAGTTTAATGCCGCTGAAAAAGAGTGTATATCATTGCTGATATCTAATATATTTTGCGGGCAGACGGCATATATACCATTATCAGGGTTTAATGCTGACGAAAGTTTTTTAATGTTTCAGGAAGAAGAAAGCTGTCAGGGTCTAATATGAGTATATCATTTTGAGTATTAACAAATTCTGAAATGCATGTGTTGAGAATTAAAGAATAATTTTCAATTTTATCATCACATATTATGTAGTTTAAGCGTGATTGAGAAACAAGAAAATCGCATAAATTATCAGAAGAGTGGTTATCAACTATTATTATTGAATCCATACTGATGTTGTGAATTGAAGATAATTGTTCGATCTGAGATTTAATGAATTCTTTTTTGTTGTGCGCAATCATTATAACAGAGATATTATTCATATATTTCCTTTCATTGACATGTGTTTTATAGCTCTTATTATATACTAATTTAGTTGGCAATTAAATTTAAAAATGATAATATAATACATTATAACAGTTATTGTGTAGCATAACAATTGACGATAGAAGAACGGAGAAAATCATGACAGATAAGAATACATTTTATAATATGTTAGAGTAATGCCGAGAGCCAGCCAGACGCTGTGGCTGTCGTTTATGATACGATGAAGGTTACTTATGCGAAGCTTTTTGATGATGTAACTAAGAAGGCATTACATTTTCAGAAATTTGAAGGAAAGAGGATTGCAATATTCGGGCCGGCTTCATATAGATGGATCGTTAATATGTTCGGAACGATTGTTGCGGGAAAGGAGCTTGCGCTTGTTGATTTCTTCCTTCCTCATGATTCGAGGGTTGACCTTCTTAAGAAGACGGAAGTTAATTATACACTGACATCTACTAACCAGTATATTCTCTCTGATGAGAATTCTATTATCATATCAAGTGCTGAGAAGGATAATGTTGACGGACTTATATATGATGAGAATACGCAGGAGGGCGATATTATCATGTTTACGGCTACAGCTAACGAATGTGACAAGCCGGTTGTTCTGTCTGTTGATAATATTCTTAATGCGGTTATGGCGATAAACAGCAGGGTTGAATGTACAAGTGATGATATTGTGCTTGCACAGATTTCGCTTCATAATGAATTTGGATTTATATACAGCCTCATATGGCCTCTGTATAATGGTGCTATGGTGTGTATAGGCAGAGGCTTAAGACATGTTGATGCAGATACTTATTATTATAATCCAACTATTCTTATAGGTACTCCTTCTATGATTGACTATCAGCGAGCTATAAGTGGGTTTAATAAAGAACTCAATACTATTATCATAGGTGGTGCAAGCTGCCCGTTCAGACTTTTTGAGAATCTGTGTGACAGTGATTTGAAGGTTTATAATATATATGGAATGACAGAGACTTCGGGTTGTGTAGGGGTTAATGAGCTTTACGATGGTTCGTATACTCTTTTTGATAATAATGCAGTATCTATTGCTGATGATGGAGAGATTATTGTAAGTGGACCATGTGTCATGAAAGGCTATTATAATGACGTGGAGTCTACTGAAAATGTATTAAAAGACGGTGTGTATCATACAGGTGATTACGGAAGGATTAACAATGCCGGCAGACTTGTTCTGTTGCAGCGTAATCCGGATATTATTCTGTTGCCTACAGGTGAGAAGATAAGCCGTGTAAGAACTAATGAACAGATTACAGCTATTAATGGAGTTGCAGAAGGTTTTATAATATTTTACAATAACAGGCTTACGGCGGTTATTGTGCCTATTGATAAGAGTGCAACTGAGGATATATTCAAGAGACGTATTGACAAGTATAACGAGAAAAAAGGTTACCGCTGGGAGATTCAGAAGATTGTGTTAAGAAAAGAACCTTTGCCAAGAAAGTCTGATGGCACGGTTGATGAGGAAGCTGTATGTGAGTTTATTGACGATTGATTAAACGAGGCGGTGCTGGTTTGAAGTTTGATAATGATTTTTTAATACAGAAGTAAGAGAGGGTTTTGAAATATCTTCTATGATGAAGAGAGCATGGGCTGCGCAGATGGAAGTATTTCAGGTTGTATCTGATATATGTAACAGAAATGGAATAAGGTATTTTGCAGACTTTGGTACATTGCTTGGGGCTGTGAGACATAAGGGAATGATTCCATGGGATGATGATATTGACATCAGTCTTATGAGAGATGAATACAATGAACTTATCAGGATTCTTCCTGGGGAACTGCCATACGGCTTTGTAGTTGCAGGCATGTATGCTGATTGTGAGCGTTTGCAAAATGCAGCATTTGTTCCACAGTTAAGAGTTATTGCAGATGAAGAATTATGGAATTTTAATGATTATATGAAGTATTTTCATGGATTTCCATATCAGAGGGCTGGGATAGATATTTTTCCATTGGATTATATTTCTAAAGACAAAGAATTTGCAGACATGCAGAAGCAGATTATAAAGCTTGGAATGGAAATTTTAGGGAAATGGAATGAATTAAATAGAGAGGGCTCTTTAGATAAATTTGTTTCTGAGTTTGGTCAATTATGTAATGTTAATATTGAATTAAGAGAAGATACTAAGAATTATATATGGAAACTGATAGATAAAGTATCTTCGTTATGTTACAGAGATGAAGCTGACTATGTAAGCAGCATGGCTTTATGGATTGATAATGACAGTTATAAGATGCGTAAAGAGTGCTTTGATGATGTAATAGAAATGCCGTTTGAGAATTTTGTGGTTAAAGCACCAAAAAATTATGATGAAGTGCTTAAGGCTGAGTTTGGCGATTATATGATTCCAGTAAAAGGCACAGCGGATCATACGTATCCATTTTACGGTCACATGGAGCAGGAATTGATTAAGCAGATTAGAAGAGTTGGTTTTAAAGGCAGTGTTGATGAATTTTGTGAAGAAGTTGCCAGTGGAAGGTTAAGAGTGTAGCATTTTCACATGTGATTAATATTAACTTTCCACCAATCCATCCGATATATATTCTATAAGTTCATAAAGAAAGGTGATTAGAATCATGGATGATTACAGACAGCAGCAGATAGATGTACTTAAGGAAGCTGTTCCTTACAGCGAGAAGCTTATTGGAGCAATAGAGAAAGTCTCAGAAGAACTTTCAGGAGTTCCTTTTCCAGAGACTCATGATGCGGTGAATGTTATTATTGAAGGGCTTAACTGGCTTTTTTGAAGTATATAATGGAACTAAGGATATTATTGAGGCTGGGGCAGTTGACGAGGCAGAAGCTAATGCTGGCGTTAAGGAGCTTTCAGAGGCTGTAAAGGCTGATGATGATGTGGATGTTTCTAAAGCACTTGTAAGGCTTAGTACATTTGTTAAGCAGTTACATGATGCAGGAAGCAGACTGATTAATGAATAATAAGAAACATAAAGGCATCCGCCGGTTTATGTATTACATGAACCAGACGGATGCCTTATTTTATATTATGGTAGTTAGATATAGCCATTAAACATCATGCCTGAGTAGGCAGAAAGATTATAAGGGTCATTCACAGGCTTATGTGGATTCTTATAAGCGACAATCTTATTGTTTACATAGTTCATAGGGTTGATGGAGATATCATCAGCCTTTCTTTGGATTGATTTCTTGAATGAATCCAAAGCGTTAAATACATCGGAAAGTGTGCCGTCAGAAGCAGCTTTCTGAATAACCACCTTATTAACTTCAAGCGAACCCTCATCACTTACTGTAAGTCCATTGCGTTCAAGCTGTGGCTGGTAAGCCTTCATTATTCTTGAAAATTCTTTCTTTAACTTGGCATTGCCCTCAAACTTATCGTTCTCTTTATCTGCGGCGATGGAAACAAGTCTGTTGTAGCCGGAAACAAGTTCTGTAATGCTTTCTGTGATTGAATCGGCATCATCTTTAAGACTGATGGTTGCCGGCTTGTCAGTTGTATTATGAAATGATATTGCAAATGTTTTGTTAATTGTTATGTCATTCGAAGCAGATGAGCGTTCTTCTCCATTGACAGAAAAGATTGCATTGCTAGGATACTGTGTTACACGGTCAAGACCATATGTTTCAATGAAGTTAGTGTTCTTCTCCATAGTAGGCTCATCAAAACCTTCCACGAAATCAGGATTGTCTGTCTGAATATCGTTATTAGGCCTGATGTTAAATATTGTAGGCTTGATTACACTTACACCTGTCATGTCTGATTCAATGTTCAGCGCAGTATTGCCGAGGCTGTCTTCACTTACAGAAGCATTAAGTCCGATATTGGAACGGTTAATAAGTCTGGCAAGCTTGTTCTGTATGTCAGAATTGCTCTCTTCTTCATCTACATTAAACTGGAATTCATAGGTCAGATTATTGATGTTCAAATCAAATGAATAATCTCCTGGCTTAACTGTGCGGCTGTTAGGCTGCAGGTAATGTCCGGTATTAATCTGGCTTGTTGCAAGCTGGCGGACTTCTATATCAAGGCTTGTATCATCGGCAGATGAGCTGTCGCCTATAAATGTGGCTGTTACCGCATCAGGATTGTCTGACACTGCTGATTTCTTAAATACCATGCCGTGACCGTCGCTTCCTGAAAGCTCATTGGCAATGTTAATTCTCTGGCATTCTCTTTAAGGTCGATTGCATATTTCTGCGCAGCCTCTGACATATCTGCCTTATATGTAGGAGTCTGACTGTTAGATTTCAGAACTCTGCCATATGTATTCTTTAATTGTGCTTTAGTGTGTGTATCGTACTTTGAGTTAGTCTTATGTCCATACTGGGCAAGATAATAGCTGTACACGCTGCTGATCATAACAGTCACCTCCTTGTCTGTAATAATCGGTAGAAAATGTAAGGAAATCCATTTCCTTATATATATCGTATGTTTTTGTACAAATATTATAATATGAAGTTCATTTTTTGTCACTATATTTTCTTTAAAAAAAGTTGTTGACGAGTTGGAATGTACTGTGCTATATTAGAACGGCTATGGAAGCGGTCTTTTTTGCGTGCCTGAATTTCAACAACCCAACATTGATTAGGCGGGCAAAGAAACCAATTGGTGTTTTAACACCTACAAAAAATAATAATTGGAGGTGGAAGTTGTGCGCGTTAAGATAACATTGGCATGTACTGAGTGTAAACAGCGCAATTACAACATGACTAAGGAAAAGAAAGCTCATCCGGACAGAATGGAAACAAAGAAATATTGCAAGTTCTGTAAATCACACACATTACACAAGGAAACAAAGTAATTAGTACAGTGAGGAGTATTTCATGGGTGATACTGTAAAAAGCTAAGAAGCAGAAAAAGAACTGGTTCAAAGGTTTAAAAGCTGAATTTTCAAAAAATTATTTGGCCAGACCGTCAGTCGCTTACTAAGGAAACTGTAGCTGTATTGGCTGTATCCGTATTATTAGGTGTAATTATTTCAGTTGTGGACTTGATTGTTCGCTTTGGAATTGAATTCATTGTAAAGTAAGGAAAAGGTGATCAGATGGACGAAGCAAAATGGTATGTTGCCCATACTTACTCAGGATATGAGAATAAGGTTAAGGCTAATATCGAGAAAACTGTTGAAAACAGAAATCTTCAGGACCAGATTTTTGAAGTTCTTGTTCCGCTTGAAACAGTAGTGGAGATTAAGGATGGCTCTAAGAAAGCTGCTCAGAAGAAAATGTTTCCTGGATATGTCTTTGTAAAGATGGTGATGAATGACGACAGCTGGTATGTTGTCAGAAACACCAGGGGCGTAACAGGGTTTGTTGGTCCTGGATCAAAGCCAGTACCACTTACACCAACAGAAATTAAGAATCTCGGCATAAGCCTTGAGGAAGAACAGGAAGTTAAGCCTGTTATCCAGTTCGCTGGCAAGGTCGGCGATAAGGTTATGATCCTCTCTGGTGCATGGGAAGATACAGTTGGTGAGATTACCAATATTAATGAAGGCAAGCAGTGTGTTACAATTAATGTTGAGATGTTCGGTCGTGAAACACCGGTCGAGATTGATTTCACAGATGTGAAGTTATTGTAAGAAGCAGTCCCGATCCTGGGACGTGGGAGACCAGAATGAATTTACTGTGTAAATTCATTCACAAGAATTGCACGATGGTCAATTCTTGAAGGATGGATAGCAGGGTAATATTATGATGGTCGCCAATTACCACATTTATTTTTAGGAGGTGCCATCATGGCAAAGAAAGTAACAGGTTATATTAAATTACAGATTCCTGCCGGCAAGGCTACACCAGCTCCACCAGTTGGGCCAGCGTTAGGACAACACGGTGTTAACATAATGGGATTTACAAAGCAGTTTAATGCAAAGACAGCAGATCAGGGCGACTTAATTATCCCTGTAGTAATCACAGTTTATGCTGATAGAAGTTTCAGCTTCATCACAAAGACTCCTCCTGCTGCAGTTCTTCTTAAGAAAGCTTGCAACATTAAGTCAGGTTCAGGTGTGCCTAACAAGAAAAAGGTTGCTACAATTAAGAGAGCAGAAGTTCAGAAGATTGCTGAACTTAAGATGCCAGACTTAAATGCAGCTACAATCGAAGCAGCTACTTCAATGATCGAAGGTACAGCTGCTAAGAGGTATGGGTATTGTTGTAGAAGACTAATCTACATTGATTCATGATTATTGTGGGAGGAAAGATGAAATCCTTCCGATAATACCACTAGGAGGTTTATATAATGAAAAGAGGAAAGAAATACGTTGAGGCAGCCAAGAATATTGACCGCCAGACATTATATGAAGCAACTGAAGCTGTTTCTTTAGTTAAGAAGAGTGCAGTTGCAAAGTTCGACGAGACAATTGAAGCTCATATCAGAACAGGTTGTGATGGACGTCACGCTGAGCAGCAGATCAGAGGAGCTGTTGTTCTTCCACACGGAACAGGTAAGACTGTAAAGGTATTAGTATTTGCTAAGGGTGCTAAGGCTGAAGAAGCTGAAGCAGCAGGAGCAGATTTCGTTGGTGGCGAGGAGCTTATTCCTAAGATCCAGAACGATAACTGGTTCGAGTTCGACGTTGTTGTTGCAACTCCAGATATGATGGGTGTTGTTGGTCGTCTTGGACGTGTACTCGGACCTAAGGGCTTAATGCCAAACCCTAAGGCTGGTACAGTTACAATGGATGTAACAAAAGCTGTTAATGATATCAAGGCTGGTAAGATCGAGTACAGACTTGACAAGACTAAATATCATTCATGTGCCAATTGGTAAGGCTTCATTCACAGAGGAGCAGTTATCAGACAACTTCCAGGCTATTATGGGTGCAATCGTTAAGGCTAAGCCATCTTCACTTAAGGGAGCTTATCTTAGAAGTGTAGTTCTCACTTCTACTATGGGACCTGGTGTTAAGTTAAGCACAGCCAAGTATGTGGGTTAATCAGATTTTTGATTAAAAACGGTTGACATTAATATATTTTGATAGTATACTATCAGCTTGTGAGCAGCATTTTGCTGTTAACATAATATTTTGCCGTAGACAGCAGGTCCGGATTCAGTATTACTGATGATGGTTAAAGGTAACACGCCTACCGAGGATTTAAGGATTTGATTAATTATTCCTCTCTGTCGCTGGCAGAGAGGGTTTTTTTTAGGGAAACTATAGACGAATAATTTCACTTAGGCAAAATCGCTTCTATATGAAGCAAGAATCTAACAGGAGGTAATTATTCATGGCTATTTTAAAGAATGTAGGCCTTAAGACATCTACTATCGATGAGATTAAAGATAACTTTGACGGCGCTCAGGGCGTTGTTGTAGTTAACTACAGCGGTCTTACAGTTGAACAGGATACACAGCTTCGTAAGCAGTTAAGAGAAGCTGGTGTCGTTTACAAGGTTTATAAGAATACTTTAGTAAAGAGAGCAATTGCAGGTACAGAGTTCGAGCCAATGGCAGATGTTCTTGAAGGACCTAACGCTATTGCAATCTGCAAGGAAGATGCTACAGCTCCAGCAAGAGTTTTAGCTAACTTTGCTAAGACAGCAGATGCGCTTGAACTTAAGTGTGGTGTTGTTGAAGGCACATACTATGATGCTGCAGGTATTGCTACAATCGCTACTATCCCTTCAAGAGATGAACTTCTTGCTAAGTTCCTTGGAAGCATCCAGTCACCTATTACAAACTTTGCTCGTGTTATTAAGCAGATTGCTGAGAAGAACGAAGAGGTTGCATAATTAATCAGTTTAACACTGAATTAACTATGAAACGGGCAGCATAGATGCTCTTTCAATTTTAGAATAATATTAAAAAGGAGATTATTACAATGACTACTCAGGAAATTATCGAAGTTATTAAGGGTTTATCAGTATTAGAGCTAAATGATTTAGTTAAAGCATGTGAAGAAGAATTCGGCGTATCTGCAGCAGCAGGCGTTGTAGTTGCAGCAGCAGGTGCTGGCGCAGCAGCAGCTGAAGAAAAGACAGAATTTGACGTAGAACTTACAGAAGCTGGTGCTAACAAGGTTAAGGTTATCAAGGTTGTTCGTGAAATCACAGGTCTTGGATTAAAGGAAGCTAAGGACGTTGTTGATGGCGCTCCTAAGGTTGTTAAGGAGCAGGCTTCTAAGGAAGAAGCTGAGGAAATCAAGAAGAAGCTTGAAGCAGAAGGAGCTAAGGTTACTCTTAAGTAATTCACTTGATTGTTCTAATGAATATAATAAGAAAGACAGCGGGCCTTCACGGCTCCTGTCTTTTCTTTTTTCTATAAATCACATCTTTATTTTATTATGCCAGCTATGGCAGAAAACACTATTATCTTTATACAATTCTGAATATTCATGGAAATTTTGACAAAAATCCCTTGACATATATATATCTTTGATGTACTATGGACAATGCACTATTGTGGTAAATTGTGCTTATTCTTTGCACATTTACTGATAATGTAATAAATTAATGTAAAGAAGAAAACTAAGGGGTGAAACGTCAATGGAGAAAAACAGATTACGCCCAATAAAGTCAGGGAAAGTCGATGCGTATGAGTTACTCAAGACAGAAAGAAGTTCTTGAGATGCCTAACCTTATTGAAGTACAAAAAGATTCTTACCAGTGGTTTTTAAATGAAGGCTTGAAGGAAGTCTTTAGCGACATCTCTCCAATTGCAGATTATAACGGAAGGCTCAGTCTTGAATTCGTTGATTTTGCATTATGTGAGGACGAAGTTAAGTATTCAATTGAAGAGTGCTAAAGAAAGAGATGCTACATATGCAGCTCCACTTAAGGTACGTGTAAGACTTCATAATAAAGAGACAGAAAGCATCAGCGAGCATGAGATTTTCATGGGAGACCTGCCATTAATGACTAAGACAGGTACATTTGTAATTAATGGTGCTGAACGAGTTATTGTCAGCCAGCTGGTACGTTCACCTGGTATTTATTATGATATACAGAAGGATAAGTATGGAAAGATATTCCTCTACAGCTTTCAAGTAATTCCTAACAGAGGTGCGTGGTTAGAGTATGAAACAGATGCTAACGATGTATTCTATGTTAAGGTTGATCGTAATAAGAAAGGTACCTATTACAGTTCTTATAAGAGCATTGGTTTTGGTACTAACGCAGAGATTCTTGACATTTTGGTGAAGAGCCTAAGCTTCTTGCAACAATGGAGAAGGATACATCTACTAACTATCAGGAAGGTGTACTTGAACTTTATAAGAAGTTAAGACCAGGAGAACCATTATCAGTAGAGAGTGCAGAAGCACTTATTTCTGGTATGTTCTTTGATCCTAGAAGATATGACCTTGCAAGAGTCGGCCGTTATAAATTTAATAAAAAGCTTTCTTTCAAGAGCAGAATTACAGGACAGGTTCTTGCTGAGGATGTTGTTGATGAGAACGGAACTGTTATTGCAACAGCAGGTGAGAAGCTTACAAGAGAATCAGCACAGGCTATTCAGGATGCAGCTGTTCCTTCAGTATTCATTACTGTAGAAGTTAAGGCTGCTGATGGTACAGTATCTGACAGAGTTGTTAAGATTCTTTCTAACCGTGCGGTTGATATTACTAAATGGGTTGATATCAGCGAAGAAGAAGCTAAGGAGCTTGGTGTAACAGAGTATGTATACTATCCTGTTCTTGCACAGATTTTGCTGAGAATGAATCTTTAGAGGATATTAGGAAGCTATTACTAAGAATATTGCTGATCTTATTCCTAAACATATCACAGTTGAAGATATTTTAGCTTCAATTAACTACAATATGCATCTTGAGTATGGCGTTGGTTCAAAGGATGATATTGATCACCTTGGAAACAGACGTATCAGAGCTGTAGGAGAGCTTACTACAGAACCAGTTCAGAATTGGTATTTCAAGAATGGAAAGAGTGGTCCGTGAGAGAATGTCTACACAGGATCTAAGCGGAATTTCTCCACAGTCACTTATTAATATCAAGCCTGTAACAGCAGCTATCAAGGAATTCTTCGGAAGTTCACAGCTGTCTCAGTTCATGGATCAGAATAACCCTCTCGGTGAGCTTACACATAAGAGAAGACTTTCAGCACTCGGTCCTGGTGGTCTTTCGAGAGACCGTGCAGGTTTCGAGGTTCGAGATGTACATTATACACACTATGGTAGAATGTGTCCTATCGAAACTCCTGAAGGTCCTAATATCGGTCTTATTAACTCACTTGCTTCATATGCAAGAATTAATGAGTACGGATTTGTTGAAGCACCTTATCGTATAATCGATAAGACAGACCCTAAGAATCCTAGAGTTACAGATGAAGTACATTACTTCACAGCAGATGAGGAAGATGATTTCCATGTAGCACAGGCTAATGCAGAGATAGATGAGAATGGTTACTTCGTTAAGAATACAGTATCAGGACGTTACAGAGAAGAAACTTCAGAATTCGATAAGAGTATGATTGATCTTATGGACGTATCTCCTAAGATGGTATTCTCAGTTGCTACATCAATGATACCTTTCCTTCAGAATGATGACTGTACACGTGCCCTTATGGGTTCTAACATGCAGCGTCAGGCGGTGCCTCTTCTTATGACAGAAGCACCAGTAATCGGTACAGGTATAGAGAATAAGACAGCGTGTGACTCAGGTGTATGTGTAGTTGCAGAGGCTGATGGTGATGTACTTTCATCAGAATCTAACAGAATTCTTATAAGAGACAAGGATGGCAAGGCGCGCGAGTACAAGCTTACTAAGTTCTCAAGAAGTAACCAGAGTAACTGCTATAACCAGAGACCTATTGTTTTCAAGGGTGATGAGGTTAAGGCAGGAGATGTTATCGCAGATGGTCCATCTACATCTAATGGTGAGATTGCCCTCGGTAAGAACCCTCTTATCGGTTTCATGACTTGGGAAGGTTACAACTATGAGGATGCTGTACTTCTTAGTGAGCGTCTCGTAAGAGATGATGTGTATACATCAATTCATATAGAAGAATATGATACAGAAGCAAGAGATACTAAGTTAGGACCAGAAGAGATCACAAGAGATCTTACCTTCTACAGGTTCAGACGCAGTTAAGGATCTTGATGAAGATGGTATCATCCGTATCGGTGCTGAGGTAAGAGCCGGTGATATCCTTGTTGGTAAGGTTACTCCAAAGGGTGAGACAGAGCTTACAGCAGAAGAAAGACTTCTTAGAGCTATCTTTGGTGAGAAGGCAAGAGAAGTAAGAGATACATCACTTAAAGTACCACACGGTGCTTATGGTATCGTTGTAGGCGTTAAGGTATTTACAAGAGAAAACGGAGATGAACTCTCACCAGGAGTTAACAAGTCTGTTCGTATCTATATCGCACAGAAGAGAAAGATTTCTGTAGGTGATAAGATGGCTGGTCGTCATGGTAACAAGGGTGTCGTTTCAAGAGTTCTTCCAGTAGAAGATATGCCATTCCTTCCTAATGGACGTCCGCTTGATATTGTACTTAATCCTCTTGGTGTGCCTTCGCGTATGAATATTGGACAGGTGCTTGAAATTCACTTAAGCCTTGCTGCCAAGGTACTTGGATTTAACATTTCTACACCAGTATTCGATGGTGCAGATGAGAATGATATTATGGATACACTTGATATGGCCAATGCTTATGCTAATCATCCATTTGATGATGAAGAGCTTGCAGCCCAGAAGGCTGAGGCTGAGAAGAATGGCGAAGAATATCCTGAGGATATGGTTACATTTACAGCACAGTATAAAGATGTTCTTAATAAAGAGGTATTTGATTACCTTTCAGATAACAGAGCTCACAGAGCTGAATGGAAGGGTGTTCCAATCGGAAGAGATGGTAAAAGTAAGACTTAGAGACGGTAGAACAGGTGAGTACTTCGACAGCCCTGTAACTATCGGATTCATGCACTACTTAAAGCTTCATCATCTTGTTGATGATAAGATTCATGCACGTTCAACTGGTCCTAACGCACTTGTAACTCAGCAGCCACTTGGTGGTAAAGGCCCAGTTTGGTGGACAGAGATTCGGAGAAATGGAAGTATGGGCTCTTGAAGCTTATGGTGCATCTTATACACTTCAGGAAATCCTTACTGTTAAATCTGATGATGTTGTTGGTCGAGTTAAGACATACGAAGCTATTATTAAGGGTGAGAACATTCCTGAACCAGGAATTCCTGAATCATTCAAGGTTCTCCTTAAGGAACTTCAGTCACTCGCTCTTGATGTAAGGGTTCTTGATCAGGACAACAATGAAGTCAGACTTCTTGAGAGTTCTGAATATGAAGTTACTGATTTCAAGAAGGTTCTTGATGAAGGTAATGGATACAGAAGAAACAGCAGAGAGGAAGAGGCAGAGTACAAGGCTGGCGGTATGTCAACAGATTACTCTTAATGAAGATGGAACAGAAGATGCTGTAGATTCAGATGATGATGATTTTGATATGGCTTCGATGATTTTGATGATGATTACGGCGATGGCAATTCAGATGAATATTAATTAGAAGGGAGCACTATAATGGCAGAAGAGATTAAGTCAAATAAATCAATGAAATTTGATAAAATTCAGATAAAGCTTGCTTCTCCTGAGAGTATTTTGGAGTGGTCTCATGGTGAGGTTAACCAAACCTGAAACAATTAACTATAGAACTTTAAAGCCAGAAAAGATGGTCTGTTCTGCGAAAGAATATTCGGACCTAGCAAAGACTGGGAGTGTCATTGCGGTAAGTATAAGAAGATTAAAGATAAAGGTATCGTATGTGATAAGTGTGGTGTTGAGGTTACTAAGGCAAGTGTAAGTAGAGATCGTATGGGTCATATCCACCTTGCTGCTCCAGTTTCACATATCTGGTATTTCAAGGGTATACCTAGCCGTATGGACCTTATCCTTGATATAGGTCCTAAGAATCTTGAGAAGGTACTTTACTTCGCTTCTTATATCGTAATTGATCCAGGCGAAACAGATATACCATTCAAGAAGATTCTTACAGAAACTGAGTACAGAGAACTCTGTGAGCAGTACGGAAGCAAGGCTTTCCGTGTTGGAATGGGAGCTGAGGCAATCCTCGAGCTCCTCCAGATGGTTAACCTTGAAGAAGAAGTAGCTAAGACTCAAGGAAGAGCTTGCTACTACTACTTCACAGAAGGCTGCAAGACTTATTAAAGAGAATTGAAGTTGTTGGAAGCATTTAAGAATGCTGGTACTAAGCCAGAATGGATGATTCTTACAGAAATTCCAGTAATCCCTCCAGATTTAAGACCTATGGTTCAGCTTGAGGGCGGACGTTTTGCAACTTCAGATCTTAATGATCTTTACAGAAGAATTATTAACAGAAATAACCGTCTTGCAAGACTTATTGATCTTGGAGCACCGGAAATCATTGTACGTAACGAGAAGAGAATGCTTCAGGAAGCTGTTGATGCACTTATAGATAATGGACGTAGAAATGGCCGTCCTGTAACAGGTCCTGGTAACAGAGCTCTCAAGTCTTTATCAGACTTATTAAAGGGTAAGCAGGGACGTTTCAGACAGAACCTTCTCGGTAAGCGAGTTGACTATTCAGGACGTTCAGTTATCGTAGTAGGACCTGAGCTCAAGATTTACCAGTGTGGTATTCCTAAGGAAATGGCAATCGAGCTTTTCAAGCCATTTGTTATGAGAGAATTAGTAAGGCGTAATCTTGCTGAGAATATTAAGAAAGCCAAGAAGAGCGTAGAGCATCTTGAGACAGAAGTATGGGATGTACTTGAAGATGTTATCAAAGAGCATCCGGTTATGCTTAACCGTGCTCCTACACTTCACAGACTTGGTATCCAGGCATTCGAGCCAATCCTTGTAGAAGGTAAGGCAATCAAGCTTCATCCACTGGTTTGTACAGCTTACAATGCCGATTTCGATGGAGACCAGATGGCTGTCCATCTTCCATTGTCTGTAGAAGCTCAGGCAGAGTGTAGATTTATGCTTCTTTCACCTAACAACCTTCTTAAGCCATCTGATGGTGGTCCGGTAGCCGTTCCTTCTCAGGATATGGTACTTGGTATCTACTACCTTACACAGGAAAGACCTGGTGTAAGGGGGAAGGTAAGATATTCAAGAGTGTTAATGAAGCAAGTTCTTGCTTATGAGAATGGAATTATAACACTTCATTCTAAGATTAAAGTTAAGATGACTAAGACTAATGCGGATGGAGAAGAGATTTCAGGTGTTGTAGAGTCTACACTTGGTAGACTTATATTTAATGAAATACTCCCTCAGGATTTAGGATATGTAGATAGAAGCAAGGAAGAGAATTTACTTCTTCCAGAAGTTGATTTCCATGTAGGAAAGAAGCAGCTTAAGGATATCTTACAGCATGTTATCAATACACATGGTACAACAAGAACTGCTGAAGTTCTTGATGATATTAAGGCTATGGGTTACAAGTATTCTACTAGAGCGGCTATGACAGTTTCTATTTCGGAGATGACAGTGCCACCGGTTAAGAAGCAGCTTCATTGCTGATGCTGAAAAGAAAGTTGAACAGATTACATTAACTACAAACAGAGGTCGTCAACTGATGAAGAAAGACGTTATAAGAATGTTATCAGACGTATGGCAGGAGACCGATGATAAGACATTGCTTGATGCACTTCTTCCGGGTCTTGATAAGTATAATAATATCTTTATGATGGCTGACTCAGGTGCCCGTGGTTCTAACCAGCAGATTAAGCAGTTAGCAGGTATGCGTGGTCTTATGGCAGATACTTCAGGTCATACTATCGAACTTCCAATCAAGTCTAACTTCCGTGAAGGTCTTGATGTACTGGAATACTTTATTTCAGCCCACGGTGCTCGTAAGGGTCTTTCAGATACAGCCCTTAGTACAGCCGATTCAGGATACCTTACAAGACGTCTTGTAGATGTTTCTCAGGATCTTATTATCAGAGAGACAGATTGTAGCGTTGGTAAGCAGATACCTGGTATGTATGTTTACTCATTTGTTAATAACAGAGCTACTAACTCAAGTGATGCCAAGGAAGATATCCTTGAGCCATTACAGGAGCGTATTACTGGAAGATATCTTGCAGAAGATATCAAAGACCCGGCTACAGGATGAGAGTTATTGTTGCAGCTAACCACCTTGTAACTCCTAAAGAGCAGCAGAAGCTATTATTAAGACTGGTGTGATGATAAGGTTAAGATTAGAACTATTCTTACTTGCCGTTCACACATTGGTGTATGTGCTAAGTGTTATGGTTCTAACCTTGCAACAGGTCAGGCAGTTCAGATTGGTGAAGCAGTTGGTATTATCGCTGCCCAGTCTATCGGTGAGCCTGGTACACAGCTTACTATGAGAACTTTCCATACTGGTGGTGTTGCCGGTGATAACATTACTCAGGGTCTTCCTAGAGTAGAGGAACTTTTCGAGGCAAGAAAGCCAAAGAGCCTTGCAGTCCTTGCAGAATTCGGTGGTGTTGTAGCTAATTCTTAAGACAGAGAAGAAGACTGAAATCGTTATAACTGACGATGAGAGGTAATCAAAGGCATCCTTATCCATTATCTAAGGATACAAGAGAAAAGGTTGTTGGAAGGACAGGTTGTTGTTAAGGGTGAAGAAATCACAGAGGGTTCAGAGAACCCACATGATATCGTTAGAATCCTTGGTGTAAGAGCTGTTCAGGATTATCTCCTTCGTGAAGTTCAGAAGGTTTATCGTATCCAGGGTGTTGATATTAATGATAAGCATATTGAGCTTATTGTTAGACAGATGCTTAAGAAGATAGTTGTTGAGACAAGCTGGTGATTCTGATTCCTTCCTGGGATCACAGGTTGATACTCTTGATTTTGAGGATACAAATGAACTGCTTGAGAGTGAAGGAAAAGAAATGGCAGAAGGAAAACAGGTATTACTTGGTATTACCAAAGCATCCTTAGCTACTAATTCCTCCTTTCAGCAGCTTCCTTCCAGGAGACAACAAAGTTCTTACAGAAGCAGCTATCAACGGTAAGGTTGATCCACTTATCGGTCTTAAAGAAAACGTAATCATTGGTAAACTGATCCCGGCTGGTACAGGTATGAAGAGATACCGCAATATCAAACTTGATTCTGACGTCAATGAAAATGACGAGATTGATTTTGATGACGATTCTTTTGCAGATGAAGAATTTGCACCAGTAGAAGAATAAGATATTGAAAATAAGAGAGGAATGTGAAAATCTGTTCCTCTTTTTTTTCGTAATCAAATATCTGGTATAAAAAAGCCAGATATTGGAAACTTTAAAAGCGTAAGAAAAATCTATGTAAAAAGTGCTTGACATCTGGGATGGACACCTATATAATAATTTAGCGTGCACAAAAAGGCATGCAGTTTGAACTTTTTTGTTCACATAATATTAACAGGAGGTGAAAATAATGCCAACATTTAACCAGTTAGTAAGAAAAGGACGTCAGACATCTGTTAAGAAGTCTACAGCACCTGCACTTCAGAAGGGTTACAACTCTTTACAGAAGAGACCTACAGATGCTCCTTCTCCACAGAAGAGAGGTGTTTGTACAGCTGTTAAGACTGCAACTCCTAAGAAACCTAACTCAGCTCTTAGAAAGATCGCCAGAGTACGTCTCTCTAACGGAATCGAAGTAACAAGCTACATTCCAGGTGAAGGACACAACTTACAGGAGCATAGCGTTGTTATGATCCGTGGTGGACGTGTTAAGGACTTACCAGGTACAAGATATCACATCATCCGTGGTACACTTGATACAGCAGGTGTTGCTAACAGAAAACAGGCTCGTTCTAAATACGGCGCTAAGAGACCAAAGGCTTCTAAGTAATTTTTGATTACAGAATGAAGTAAAACCAATAGTATCACAAACAGAACTAAAAGGTTTAGTGTTGGAATTGTTTCACTAGAGATATATTTCCGCACGAACACTAAGGGGGAACAAGATTTTGTTCCGAGATGGGCTTGCCCATTTTACACATGTGAGTACCGTTGAATTAATCGAAATGAAGTTCACTGACAACATGTTGCATTGAACTTTCATTGCAAATGTTGCAGAGCCGGGAAACCGGACACAGTAAATGCAGGAAAGACCTGTATAGTAAATTATGATTAAGGAGGGAAGAACCGTGCCACGTAAAGGACATACTCAGAAAAGAGACGTATTAGCAGATCCAATGTACAATAACAAAGTCGTTACCAAGCTTGTCAATAACATCATGTTAGACGGTAAGAAAGGTGTAGCACAGAAAATTGTATATGGAGCTTTCGCAAGAGTAGAAGAGAAAACAGAAAGACCTGCTCTTGAAGTATTTGAAGAAGCCATGAATAACGTTATGCCTGTTCTCGAAGTAAAGGCTAGACGTATTGGTGGTGCAACATACCAGGTACCAATCGAAGTTAGACCAGACCGTCGTCAGGCTTTAGGACTTCGTTGGTTAACAACTTTCTCACGTAACAGAGGTGAGAAGACCATGGAAGAGAGACTTGCTAATGAGATCTTAGATGCAGCTAACAACACAGGTGCATCCGTTAAGAAGAAAGAAGATATGCACAAAATGGCAGAAGCAAACAAAGCATTCGCTCATTACCGCTTCTAATATCATTTGCCATATGAATAGATACCGGGAGCAAAGCAACTTTGCTCTCAAGTATTATAAAAATGTTCTGCGCATATCGGCGTAGTAAATTAAGGAGGAAAATACCTTGGCTGGAAGAGAATATCCATTAGAGAGAACCAGAAACATTGGTATTATGGCTCATATTGATGCTGGTAAAACAACATTGACCGAGCGTATTCTTTACTATACCGGTGTTAACTATAAGATTGGTGATACTCATGAAGGTACTGCTACCATGGACTGGATGGAGCAGGAGCAGGAAAGAGGTATCACAATTACATCAGCCGCTACTACATGCCACTGGACTTTGGAAGAGTTCACAAAACCAAAGAAAGGTGCTTTAGAGCATCGTATCAACATCATTGATACTCCAGGACACGTAGACTTTACTGTAGAGGTAGAGCGTTCCCTTCGTGTACTTGATGGTGCTGTCGGCGTATTCTGTGCAAAGGGTGGTGTTGAACCACAGTCAGAAAACGTATGGCGTCAGGCTGATACCTACAACGTACCTAGAATGGCTTTCATTAACAAGATGGACATCTTAGGTGCTAACTTCTACGGAGCTGTTGATCAGATTCGTACAAGATTAGGAAAAAATGCTATCTGTCTTCAGTTGCCAATCGGTAAAGAGGACGATTTCAAAGGAATTATCGACTTATTCGAGATGAAGGCTTATATCTACAATGATGATAAAGGTGACGATATCACTGTAACAGATGATTTAGGTGATATGGCTGATGAAGCTGAACTTTATCATGCAGAATTAGTAGAGAAAGTCTGCGAGTTAGATGATGACTTAATGATGATGTACCTTGAGGGTGAGGAACCATCTGTTGAGGAGATGAAGAAAGTATTAAGAAAAGCTACATGTGAATGTACTGCTGTACCTGTTTGCTGTGGTTCTGCTTACAGAAACAAAGGTGTACAGAAGTTAATCGATGCAGTTATCGAGTACATGCCAGCTCCAACAGATATCCCAGCTATCAAAGGTGTTGACTTAGATGGTAATGAAGTAGAGAGACATTCTTCTGATGAAGAACCTTTCGCTGCATTAGCATTCAAGATCATGGCTGACCCATTCTGGTAAGCTTGCATTCTTCAGAGTTTACTCTGGTACAATGAACTCCGGTTCTTATGTATTAAATGCTACAAAAGATAAAAAAGAACGTGTTGGACGTATCTTACAGATGCATGCCAACAAACGTGCGGAATTAGATAAAGTTTACTCCGGAGATATCGCAGCTGCTGTAGGTTTCAAATTTACAACAACTGGTGATACAATCTGTGATGAACAGCATCCAGTAATCTTAGAGTCCATGGAATTCCCAGAACCAGTTATCGAGCTCGCTATCGAGCCTAAGACAAAAGCTGGACAGGGTAAAATGGGTGAGGCTCTTGCAAAACTTGCAGAAGAAGATCCTACATTCCGTGCTCACACAGATCAGGAAACTGGTCAGACAATCATTGCTGGTATGGGTGAGTTACATTTGGAAATCATCGTTGACCGTCTGCTTCGTGAATTCAAAGTAGAAGCTAACGTAGGTGCTCCACAGGTAGCTTACAAAGAGACATTTACAAAACCTGTAGATGTTGAGTACAAATATGCAAAACAGTCCGGTGGACGTGGTCAGTACGGACACTGTAAAGTGAAGTTTGACCCGATGGATCCGAACGGTGAAGAGACATTCAAATTCGAATCTACCGTTGTCGGTGGTGCTATTCCTAAGGAATACATCCCAGCAGTTGGTGAAGGTATCGAAGAAGCTGCTCAGGCAGGTATTCTTGGCGGATTCCCAGTTCTTGGTGTTCACGCTAACGTATACGATGGATCTTACCATGAGGTCGACTCTTCTGAAATGGCATTCCACATCGCTGGATCTATGGCATTCAAAGAGGCTATGGCAAAAGCTTCACCAGTATTACTTGAGCCTATCATGAAGGTAGAAGTTACAATGCCTGAAGAATACATGGGTGATGTAATCGGTGATATCAACTCCCGTCGTGGACGTATCGAGGGTATGGACGATATCGGTGGTGGTAAAATGGTTAAAGCATATGTACCACTTGCTGAGATGTTCGGTTACTCTACAGACTTACGTTCTAAGACACAGGGACGTGGTAACTACTCTATGTTCTTCGAGAAATATGAGCCAGTACCAAAATCTGTTCAGGAAAAAGTTCTTGCAGATAAATCCAAATAAATTCTGAAAAAAAGCATGGCTTATAACTGATTTCAGTTATTTCTGTGTAACAGAATCTAAAAACAATATTAAATCACAGAAATCCCTTAAAATAAGGGATTCTGTGATAAAAAAATAACTTGAAAAAGCTAAGATTATTTTATATAATCATAGATAGCCGAGTTATTAAATATAACAACTATAGCCAATATGGCATCAATTTAAGGAGGATATTCAAAATGGCAAAAGCTAAGTTTGAAAGAACAAAACCACATTGTAATATCGGTACCATTGGTCACGTAGATCATGGTAAAACAACTTTAACAGCAGCTATCACAAAAGTTTTATCTGAAAGAGTAGCTGGTAACGCAGCTGTAGATTTCGCTAACATCGATAAAGCTCCAGAAGAAAGAGAACGTGGTATCACAATTTCTACTGCTCACGTTGAGTACGAGACAGAGAAGAGACATTACGCACACGTTGACTGTCCTGGACATGCTGACTACGTTAAGAACATGATCACTGGTGCTGCTCAGATGGATGGAGCTATCCTTGTAGTAGCTGCTACTGACGGTGTTATGGCTCAGACAAAAGAGCACATCTTATTATCCCGTCAGGTAGGTGTACCTTACATCGTAGTATTCATGAACAAATGTGATATGGTTGACGATCCAGAATTATTAGAGTTAGTTGAGATGGAAATCACAGAACAGCTCGAAGAGTACGGATTCAATGACTGCCCAATCATCCAGGGATCTGCTTTAAAAGCTCTTGAAGATCCAATGGGACCTTGGGGAGACAAGATCATGGAATTAATGGATACAGTTGATTCTTATATTCCAGATCCACAGCGTGATACAGATAAACCATTCTTAATGCCAGTAGAGGACGTATTCACAATCACAGGTCGTGGTACAGTTGCTACAGGTAGAGTAGAGAGAGGAACACTTCACTTAAATGATCCACTTGAGATCTTAGGTGTTAAAGAAGATGTTCAGTCTACAGTTGTAACTGGTATCGAGATGTTCCGTAAACAGTTAGACGAGGCTATGGCTGGTGATAACATCGGTGCATTACTTCGTGGTGTTAACCGTGACCAGATCGTTCGTGGACAGGTTCTTGCTAAACC
>VOFH01003000.1_pt1 | contig 24174 bp, 25 predicted proteins | sample 5384091 | NCBI WGS metagenome assembly VOFH01 (sample SAMN12384727, study PRJNA508395) | human gut metagenome | isolation source: healthy gut G | host: Homo sapiens
CATCCACGACAAAGGGAATGGGAATCCCCACGCCCACATCCTGCTGACCATGCGGGCAATGGACGAAAACGGGAAATGGCTTCCCAAGAGCCGGAAGGTTTATGACCTTGACGAGAACGGCGAGCGTATCCGGCTCCCGTCCGGGAGCTGGAAAAGCCACAAGGAGGATACCGTGGACTGGAACGACCAGAAGTACGGAGAGATCTGGCGGCAGGGCTGGGCGGCTACCGCTAACCGCTATCTGGAAGCCAACGGACGCCCGGAGCGCCTTGACCTTCGTTCCTATGAACGGCAGGGGCTTGATAAAATCCCCACCGTCCACATGGGGCCAGCGGTCAGCCAGATGGAGAAACGAGGGATACAGACCAACATCGGCAACTTGAACCGGGACATCAAAGCCGCCAATTCCCTTTATGCAATCTATCCGGCAGATGGTACGCCACCTGAAAGGCTGGATTGCAGACCTGAAGGAGAAAAAAGCCGCCCTGCTGGAAGCCTTGCAGGAATCGAAGGAACCCACCCTGCCGGAGCTGCTGGGGAAATATCTGGATTTGCGCCGGGAGGAGCGCACCAGCTGGACGAGCAAAGGCCAGCTTACAGGCAGCGTTGCCGATTTCAACAAGGTCATGGACGCTATCCGCTATCTGCGGGAAAAAGAGCTGTCCACCGTGGAGAGTTTGGACACCTATCTGGATACCGTCAGCGGGCAGGCCGTTTCTATCCGGGCAGAGATGAAGCCGAAGGAAAAGCGCATGAAAGAGATCGACACCATGCTTTCCCATATCGCCAACTTTGAAGCCCATAAGCCGGTTCATGTGGAGTATGCTGCCATCCGGTTTAAGAAGCCAAAGGAACAGTTTGCCGCCGCCCATCGGGGCGAGCTGGACGCATACAATGCCGCTGTCCGCTATTTCAAGGTGCATTTGAAGGAGAAGAAGTACAGCATTAAAAAGCTGAATGAGGAACAGACACAGCTTGCCGGAGAAGTTGCCGGATATAAGGAACGGTTGTCCGCATTACAGGAGGATGTGAAGATTCTCCGGGATGTGCGTCACTGGCTCAATCAGGTGCTTCCGTCTGAGCAGTACCGCCAGACCGCCGAGCCGGGAAAGAAACCGTCCATCCAGCAGGCAGTCAAAGGCCGGACGCAGCGTATCCGGGAAGAACAGGCCGAGAAACGGAAGCAGCCCCGCACAGAGAAAAACAGGATATGGAACTTTAATAGGCGCTTGCTATTTTCTTTTTCGAGAATGACAGGCGCTTTTCTTATTTTCAGGAGGATTTATTTGAATGTATTTAAAGCTGTCAAGCAGTCTGTTACCACCCGGCAGGCTGCGGAGCATTTTGGAATCCGGGTGGGACGAAACGGGATGTGTCTGCCCCTTCCATGCTGATAAAAACCCCAGCATGAAGGTTGACCGGCGCTTTCACTGTTTCGGCTGTCAGGCAGACGGGGATGTGATTGACTTTGTTTCCCGTCTGGAAGCTGTCAGCCCCAAGGAAGCCGCCCTCATACTGGCACAGGCGTTTTCTGTCCCCTATGAGAACAGGGAGCCGCCCCACAGGAGAAAACCCAACCCCCGGCAGGAAACCCCTGAACAGCGGTTCCGCCGTATGGAGCGTTACTGCTTCCGGGTGCTGTCCGATTATTACCATCTTCTGCGCCGCTGGAAACGGGACTATGCCCCTAAGATGCCGGAAGAAGCATGGCACCCGCTCTTTGTGGAAGCCCTGCAAAAGCAGGACTATGTGGACTATCTGCTGGATGTGCTGCTCTCCCCGGACATGGAGGAACGGGCAGCCCTTATCATCGACTGTGGAAAGGAAGTGAGCAATCTTGAAAGACGAATGGCAGAGCTTGCCGCCCAAGATACGGCAGGCCGCAGAACAGACCATACAAGAAGCAGCCCCGCCCCGGAGCATTGAGGAAGTAAAGGCCATGCTGGAAAGCACCGAGAAAGGCAGCGTCCGCAACAGTATCCGCAACTGCCTGACCGTCTTTCAGAATGACCCGCTGCTTTCCGGGGCAATCGCAAAAATCTGCTGACCGAGCGAGTGGACATTGTAAAGCCCATCGGCTACCACCGTACCGGCACCGCCATCACGGACACGGACATGAATTATCTGCTCCTGTATCTGGAAGAAACCTATGGGCTGACCAGCGAAAAGAAGATTGCCGCCGCCATCGGGATCGTTGCCAACGAAAATAGCTACCACCCCATCCGGGACTACCTGAACGGCCTTTCATGGGATGGGCAGGAGCGTATCCGCTATTGCCTGCGCCACTTTCTGGGAGCCGACACCGACCAGTACACCTATGAAGCCCTGCGGCTGTTCCTGCTGGGAGCCATCCACCGGGCATTTTGCCCCGGCTGCAAGTTTGAGGTCATGCTCTGTCTGGTGGGCGGCCAGGGCGCCGGGAAATCCACCTTTTTCCGGCTGCTGGCCGTGAAAGACGAGTGGTTTTCCGATGATTTGCGGAAGCTGGATGATGACAATGTGTACCGCAAGCTGCAAGGCCACTGGATTATTGAGATGTCGGAGATGATCGCCACCGCAAACGCCAAGAGCATTGAGGAAATCAAGTCTTTTTTGAGCCGACAGAAGGAGGTCTATAAAATCCCATACGAAACCCACCCGGAGGACAGGCTGCGGCAATGCGTGTTCGGCGGCACTTCCAATGCCCTGGACTTCCTGCCCCTTGACCGTTCCGGCAACCGGCGCTTTCTGCCGGTCATGGTGTACCCGGAACAGGCGGAAGTTCATATTTTGGACGATGAAGCCGCTTCCAGAGCCTACATGGAGCAGCTATGGGCGGAAGCCATGACGATTTACCGCAGCGGGGATTTTAAGCTGTCTTTCAGCCCGGAAATGGTGCGCTATCTCAAAGAACACCAGCGGGATTTCATGCCGGAGGACACCAAAGCCGGGATGATACAGGCATACCTTGACCGCTATACCGGCGGCATGGTGTGTTCCAAGCAGCTTTTCAAGGAAGCCCTGAACCACCCCTTTGACGAGCCGAAGCAATGGGAAATCCGGGAAGTCAACGACATCATGAACCATTGTGTCACAGGCTGGCACTACTTTTCCAACCCCGGATGTTCCCGGAATACGGCAGGCAAAAGGGCTGGGAACGTGAAACGAAAGCAACGGACATCAGCAACGGAGCTGAAAAAAATCCCGGAAGGATTTGAGGAAGTCACGGAACAGATGGAGCTTCCCTTCTGAAAAAAAATGCAGCCGGTTGCCGACTTTGTTGCACTCCCGTTGCCGGGCTGGTTGCCGGGAAAGCCCCGTAGCTGCGGGCTTTTTCCCCTATCAGCAACCAAAGCAACAGAAAAATAAAAAGAAAATAAAAATAAAGCCAAACTGCCAGACAGAGAAGGTTTTGAGGTTTTTGAAGCCCGTTGCCGGACTTCGTTGCCGACCTTCTCCTTGTCTGGCTATTCTATTATGGAGGATAACTGCCTATGGCAAAAACGAAAACAGAGATTCATGTTACCACAGTTTTTGACGGCGCGCTGAACGCAGCGGATGTCTTTGTGAGCCTGATTGCCCAAAAGTATGGGCAGAATACCGGCAAAGAATATCTTGCGAAAAAGCAAGATTTAGAGTATAATAAAGACAAGGTTCAGCGTGACCGTGTTCCGTCTGGATTGTGCGGGTAAACGGTTATGATGAACGGAATGGAATATACAGGCATGGACGCAATTCTGGCGGGCAGCTTCCGGGCGGCCATCTATTGCAGGCTTTCAAAAGACGATGACCTTGACGGGGAGAGCGCCAGTATTGCAAACCAGCGGGATATGCTGGAAACCTACTGCGAGAAGCAGGGATGGGAGGTTGTTGCAGTCTATCAGGACGATGGCTACACGGGGCTGAACATGGAGCGCCCTGACCTGAAACGGATGTTGAAAGCCATCGAGCGCAGGCAGATAAACCTTGTGATAACGAAAGATTTATCGAGGTTGGGCAGAAATTATTTGCAGACCGGCACATTTGATTGAGGACTTTTTTCCCGCCACGGCGTCCGGTATATCGCCATGAATGACGGTATCGACACCATGCGGGACAACAACGACATTGCGCCGTTCAAGAACATCCTCAACGAGATGTACAGCAAGGACATTTCCAAGAAAGTACATTCCTCTTATGTGCTGAAAGCGCAGAAAGGACAGTTTACCGGGTGTCTTGCCCCGTTTGGGTATCGGAAAGACCCGGAGGACAAAAACCATCTGCTGGTGGACGAGGAAACCGCCCCGATTGTCCGGCTGATTTTCGGATGGGCGCTGGAACGGTCATGGTCCGAACTATATCCCGACAGGCTGGAAGAAGAAAAATCCCCTGCCCCACATGGTGGAACCGGGAACGGGGCTTCCGCAATACCCGCACCAAATGGGAAAAGAAAGACCCGGAAAACGGGCGGTATATGTGGGACTTCTCCGTTATCAAAGACCTTTTGATGAATCCCGTCTACACCGGGGCGATTGCTTCCCAGAAAAAAGACTACCGTTTCAAAATCGGCACGATTGGGGAAAAGAAGCCGGAGGACTGGATTGTGGTGGAGGAACGGCATGAACCGATTGATTGACCGCATGAGCTTTGACATCGTGCAGAACAAGCTGAAATCCCGCCAGCGTTCCCGGGCCAGACCAATGAAATCAGCCTGTTTGCGGGGCTTCTCAAATGCGGCGAGTGTGGGAAGTCGCTGACTATCCGCTACACCAACGACAAACATCCCGAAGCAGATTTATTCCTGCAAGACCTACAATGCCTATGGGAAACAACCACTGCACCCAGCACCGTGTTGATTATGAAACCCTACAGCCATGTGTGCGGAACAAAATCCGGGAATGTGCCAGAGCTGCCCTGATGGACGGGGAAGCGGTTGCCGACCGCCTGACCAATACCTGTGAAGCCGAGCAGCGGGAACAGCGGGAAGCAATGGAACGTTCCCTGACAAGGACGAGGAACGGATTGAGGTTCTGGAAAAAATGGTAATGCGGCTTTATGAGGATATGGTTGCCGGGCGTATCAGTGAGCAGAATTTCAACACCATGCTGGAAAAGACACAGACCGAGCAGACGGAACTTAAAACAAAAAGTGTTGAGGGGGGCAGAAAGCGGCTGTCTGATGAAGTCCAGCCTTGCCGTGGACGCAAAACAATGGGTGGACGCCATTCAGGAATACGCCAACATCACAGAGCTGGACGCAGCCACCCTCAACCGTCTGATTAAAGAAATCGTTGTCCATGAACACATCGACAGCGATAAGACAAGACACATTTCTATTGAAATTCATTTTAATCTCAAACCCATCCCGGAGGTGGAACAGGTCACTGCCTGACCTGTTCCCGCCGATCCTTGCCGCTCCCGCAGCTTTGCGGGGGCGGCGGAAAGGAGGTTGACACCGTATGGATTTCTTACTTGAAGCCCTGACGAATTGGCTGAAAGAAATGCTGGTGGGCGGTATTATGAGCAACCTTTCGGGGATGTTTGACAGTGTAAATCAGCAGGTCGCGGATATATCCGTACAGGTAGGACAGACCCCACAGGGATGGAATGGCAGTATTTTCAGCATGATTGAGAATCTGTCAAACTCCATCATGGTGCCGATTGCAGGTGTGATTCTGGCTATCGTGATGACCGTAGACCTGATCCAGATGATTGCAGACAAGAACAACCTGCATGATGTGGATACCTGGATGATTTTCAAGTGGGTGTTCAAATCAGCTACCGCCATCCTCATTGTCACAAACACATGGAATATCGTGATGGGCGTCTTTGATATGGCGCAGAGCGTGGTGGCGCAGGCGGCAGGGATTATCAATTCGGATGCGTCCATTGACATTTCCTCAGTTATGACCGATCTGGAACCGAGGCTGATGGAAATGGATTTGGGACCGCTGTTCGGACTGTGGTTCCAATCCCTCTTTATTGGCATTACCATGTGGGCGTTGTATATCTGTATCTTTATCGTTATTTATGGCCGTATGATCGAGATCTACCTTGTAACTTCGGTGGCTCCCGTTCCAATGGCTGCAATGATGGGCAAAGAATGGGGCGGTATGGGACAGAATTACCTCCGATCCCTGCTGGCACTGGGCTTTCAGGCGTTTCTCATTATCGTCTGCGTGGCAATTTATGCTGTGCTGGTGCAGAACATCGCTCTGGAAGATGACATCATCATGGCAATCTGGAGCTGCGTGGGCTACACCGTACTGCTATGTTTTACGCTGTTCAAAACCGGCAGTCTCGCCAAATCAGTCTTTCAGGCGCACTAAAACGGAAGGAGGTTTCCACATTGGCTTATGTACCCGTACCCAAGGACTTAACAAAAGTCAAAACAAAGGTCATGTTCAATCTGACCAAGCGGCAGCTTATCTGCTTCACGGGCGGAGCGCTTATTGGCGTACCGCTTTTCTTTTTGCTCAGAAAACCTACCGGAAACAGTGTAGCGGCTATGTGTATGATGCTGGTTATGCTGCCCTTCTTTATGCTGGCTATGTACGAAAAGCATGGACAGCCCCTGGAAAAGATCGTGGGCAACATTCTCAAAGTAGCTGTGATCCGTCCAAAGCAGCGACCTTACCAGACCAACAACTTTTATGCCGTATTAAAGCGGCAGGAAATGCTCGATAAGGAGGTGTATGACATTGTTCACCGCAATAAAAAAATGGCTGCATCGGATGTTCGGAAAAACCGAGGAAAAAACTGTGCAGCCGGTAAAGACAAAGAAAAAACTGTCCCGCGCCGATAAGAAGCAGATCGAAGCGGCCATTGCCCGCGCTAACCGCACGGACAAAAAAGGAAAATCTGCGCAGGACAGTATCCCTTATGAACGGATGTGGCCGGACGGAATCTGCCGCATATCGGACAGCCACTACACAAAGACCATTCAGTTTCAGGACATCAACTATCAGCTCTCCCAAAACGAAGATAAGACGGCAATCTTTGAGGGTTGGTGTGATTTCCTCAATTATTTTGACAGCTCGATTCATTTCCAGCTGTCTTTTTTGAACCTTGCGGCATCGGAGGAGACCTTTGCTAACTCCATTTCCATCCCGCCCCAGAGGGACGCCTTTGACAGTATCCGCGAGGAATACACCACAATGCTGCAAAATCAGCTGGCCAGAGGTAACAACGGTCTCATCAAGACCAAATACCTGACCTTTGGTATCGACGCGGACAGCATCAAAGCCGCCAAGCCCCGTCTGGAGCGTATTGAGACAGATATACTTAATAACTTCAAGCGTCTTGGTGTAGCTGCCAGAACGCTGGACGGTAAAGAAAGGCTTTTTCAGCTTCATGCGGTATTCCACATGGATGAACAACTCCCGTTTCAGTTTGAATGGGACTGGCTGGCTCCTTCCGGTCTGTCCACAAAGGATTTTATTGCACCAAGCTCCTTTGAGTTCCGCACCGGCAAGCAGTTCCGTATGGGTAAGAAATACGGAGCTGTTTCTTTTTTGCAGATCCTCGCACCGGAGCTGAATGACCGTTTGCTGGCTGATTTTCTGGATATGGAAAGCTCGCTCATTGTGAGTATGCACATTCAGTCGGTGGATCAGGTGAAAGCCATCAAAACGGTAAAGCGGAAGATTACCGACCTGGACCGCAGCAAGATCGAGGAACAGAAAAAAGCAGTCCGTGCCGGATACGACATGGACATCAGTGCGACTCGTTCCTGAACAAAGCCTTCGTGGTTGAAGGACAAAATCAGGCACTAACAAAAGAACGAAAATTTCAGATGTTAGGAGAACTAACAATCCAAGAGGTGGAATGATGGGGTAACGCCCTGAAACGCCCCCTTAATACTCCGACTGGCGGGTGTAAGTGAAAACTGACCTGTCAGAAGCTCGGTGAAGTCGGCTGAGAGTAGCCGTATGGATTGCTGGATAATTACCAGCCCCACGAAAGCTGTCCAGAGGTGGACGGTGCTGCCTATATGCCGGGGGTCTATAAAATACCCATGGTGAGAATGTTTGAAATATGACTGACGAAAACCGCGAATGTAAGGGTCTATACCATGACGGCATAGAAATGTGCTGGTAGCGTTCATCGCTAATCAGTGTGGTGGAGTAAAATTGATGTTATGAAACACCATAGCACGTTACAGGCGTGTCCAAGCTGTCAGGCTTAAAGCGGAGACCTAAAGGTATATGTAAAGATAGGATTGTTGGAACGAGGAAAGGCAGTAGGCTTCTACCATTAGGAAGTAAGCAGACGAATCATATAAGCTGCTGTACTACTGCTGAAAAGCAGAGGTCGAACTGATGATGTTTTCTGCGAAAAAAGAGGAAAACGGAAGAATGGCCTCAAGTCAGTCAAACAGGCAACTTAGCACTTAGTCGCAATTAGGATTGCGAGTATGACAAAAAGAAGTCACTCGCCGTAAAGGAGAGTGATGCCTGATGCCAAATGAGAAGAAACCAAAAACCAAATGAGTGGAGTATCTCCGCCATGCTGAATACTACGATATGCAAAGTACCTTTGATGAACTGTATGCCAGAAGTCAGGCAGGAGAAATTTTCGAGAACCTGATGGATGTGATACTTTCAAGAGAAAATATCCTGCTGGCCTATCGGAACATCAAATCCAATACCGGGAGTATTACGCCGGGAACAGACAAGCTGAAGATTTCTGATATTGGTAAACTTACCGCTGATGAAGTCACAGCAAGGGTACGCAAAATCGTCAAGGGAGCTAAAAACGGCTACACCCCAAGAAGCGTAAGACGCAAAGACATCCCAAAACCAAACGGGAATACCAGGCCACTGGGAATCCCTTGTATCTGGGACAGGCTGGTACAGCAATGTATCAAACAGGTCATAGAGCCAATCTGCGAAGCAAGATTCAGCAATAACAGCTATGGATTCCGTCCAAATCGGTCGGTTGAAAATGCGATAGCGGCAACCTACAGACTTATGCAAAAATCAGGACTTCACTATGTAGTAGAGTTTGACATAAAAGGTTTCTTTGACAATGTAGACCATTCAAAACTGATAAAACAGTTATGGTCACTGAATATCCGGGATAAAGAACTGCTCTATGTAATCCGTAGGATTCTCAAAGCACCAGTCCTCATGCCAGACGGTCACACAGAATACCCGACAAAGGGAACGCCGCAAGGCGGCATTATCTCCCCACTGTTGGCGAACGTGGTGCTGAATGAACTTGACCACTGGATAGAAAGCCAATGGCAGTGCAACCCGGTAACGGAAAACTACGCTTACAGAGAAAATGCGGCGGGCTGTCCGATACAAAGCCATGCGTACCGGGCTATGCGGAATACACGGCTGAAAGAAATGTATATCGTGAGATATGCAGATGACTTTCGGATTCTGTGCAGAACAAAGGAACAGGCAGACCGTACACTGATTGCGGTAACGCAATGGCTGAAAAAACGCCTGCGGCTTGATGTTTCGCTAGAAAAAACGAGAGTTGTTGACGTCAGACGGAGCTATTCTGAATTTCTCGGATTCAAAATCCGACTACGCAAAAAGGGGAAAAAGTACGTCGTTCAATCGCACATGTGCGATAAAGCATACAAAAAGGTTAAAGCCAGCCTGACTAAACAAGTCGGAAATATCAAATTTCCCAGAAAAGGACGTGGAGAAGCCGGGGAAGTACGGCTGTTCAACTCCATGGTTATGGGAATCCAGAATTACTACCAGTTAGCCACTGACATCAGCATAGACTGCGGTGAGATTGGCAGGGCTGTCAACACAGTTCTCAAAAACAGGTTGAAAACTGGAAAATCGCACCGCCTGAAAAAGGAAGGCCGTGACCTGACCAAAATGGAACTCCAACGATATGGGAAATCGGAACAGCTAAGATATATAGCACAATCTAAAGAACCGATTTATCCAATAAGCTATGTTCAATGTAAAAATCCAATGAGTCAGCGGCGAAAAGTGTGCGCTTACACAGCGGCAGGAAGAAGCGAAATCCATGATGATTTGCGGATAAACACTTCCCTATTGCTACAGCTTATGAGAGCGCCTACATACAGCCGCAGTACGGAGTATGCGGACAACCGTATCTCACTGTTCTCCGCTCAATGGGGAAAATGTGCGGTAACGGGAAAGAAATTTCAGTGTATATCAGAAATTCACTGCCATCACAAGAAGCCAAAAGGAATTGGAGGCAGAGATAAGTATGAAAATCTGGTATTGGTGCTTGCACCAGTACATGAACTGATACACGCAATTGATGAGGACACTATTCGTTCTTATCTCACCGCTCTTAAATTGGATACTTCACAGCTCACAAAGCTGAACAAACTGCGAACATTGGCAAAAAGGAAACCCATTGATTTGGAGAAGCCAAATCTTACGAATAATTCTCATAATGGTATGACTAAGGAGACTAAGAAATCTGTTTGATTGATGGAACGCCGGATGCGGTGAAAGTCGCATGTCCGGTGTGAAGCGGGGGAAAAGCTGGAGATAACTTCAAAGGCTTACCTATCGCTATTTCCATCTGACCTTGCTACCTACGGCAGTGAAGCGAAAAAACTCTTGCAGGATTTGCAGAGCCGCAACGAGAGAATGTTCCTTTTGACCTTTCTGGTGCTGAACACAGCGGACAATCCCCGTCAACTTGGCAACAACATCTTTCAGGCAGGCTCTATTGCCCAGAAGTATAACTGTCAGCTGACCAGGCTGGACTTCCAGCAGGAAGAAGGGCTGATGAGCTGTCTGCCTCTGGGTCTCAATCAGATTGAGATTCAGAGAGGACTGACCACCAGTTCCACAGCTATCTTTGTGCCCTTTACTACGCAGGAACTGTTCCAGAACGGGAAAGAAGCTCTGTACTACGGCATCAATGCTCTGTCCAACAACCTCATCATGGTGGACAGAAAGCTGCTGAAAAACCCCAACGGCCTGATTCTGGGTACGCCGGGTTCCGGTAAGTCCTTCAGCGCAAAACGAGAAATTGCCAACTGCTTTTTGCTTACCAGTGATGATGTCATTATCTGTGACCCGGAAGCGGAGTACGCACCTCTTGTTGAGCGTCTGCATGGGCAGGTCATCAAGATCTCACCTACTTCAACCAACTATATCAATCCGATGGATCTGAATCTGGACTATTCGGATGATGAAAGCCCGCTGTCACTCAAGTCTGACTTTATCCTCAGCTTGTGTGAGCTGATCGTGGGCGGTAAGGAGGGCTTGCAGCCGGTGCAGAAAACCATTATTGACCGTTGTGTGCGCCTGGTCTATCAGACCTATCTCAATGACCCGCGCCCGGAGAATATGCCCATACTGGAGGATTTGTATAACCTGCTTCGGGAACAGGAGGAAAAGGAAGCCCAGTATATCGCTACGGCTCTTGAAATCTATGTAACCGGCTCCCTCAATGTGTTCAACCACCAGAGCAATGTGGACATTGATAACCGGATTGTCTGCTATGACATCAAGGAACTGGGCAAGCAGCTCAAGAAAATCGGTATGCTGGTAGTTCAGGATCAGGTGTGGAACCGCGTTACCATCAACCGTGCCGCTCACAAGTCCACCCGTTACTACATCGACGAGATGCACCTGCTTTTGAAGGAGGAGCAGACCGCCGCCTATACGGTGGAAATCTGGAAGCGATTCAGAAAATGGGGCGGTATTCCGACAGGTATCACACAGAATGTCAAAGTGCGCCCAGATAGGGCGCTGTGCAAAGCAGTCTAAGGTACTGCCGCACACGGCAGTGTGCGAAACAATCTGCCTTACCGACTAAGGAGAAATCCTTTACGGGAACAGCGCATGGCAGAAAAAGGAATAGTCACCAAAGGACTTAGGTGCGACTGTTTCCTAATGTTAAGAAGATATGAGGATAAGATTGGGTTTATCGAATGTAAGGTTCCAGTTCCTGTTTTTTGCAGGTGTGGGAAAAGTCCTGAAACCCATGTCATAACGCTGTCACGTCATCTTTCACGGCGGGACAACTGCCAACACGTTATGAAACAGGCGTGAGAACACGTCACAACGAACCGAAAGCATATCCGACAATCTTCACTAACCTATGCACAGTGCTAACTGGGGATTGCCTAAGTTCGGCTCATTTGCCGGATATGGTAACGGAGGCTCCATAGTAGTTTGAGAACCCTGAATTGACAGGGAATGCCGTAAATTCGGAGGCGGGAAAGCCGCTTACATGGCGAAGGGAGCCAGTTAGTAACATCTAAAATGTAGGAATGAAAGGGAGGAGAAACCTCAATGAAACCAACATCTGAAATTTTAGAGCGTATTGAAAAGTGTTCCAGCGAACACAAAGACGGCGTGTTCACAAGGCTTTACAGATACTTACTTCGTGAAGATATTTACTACGCCGCCTATCAGAAACTTTATGCAAACAAAGGTGCAACAACACAGGGTATCGACGACGATACCGCAGACGGTTTCAGTGACTTCTATGTAAAAGAGTTAATCCAGTCATTAAAGGATGGAACCTACAAGGCTAATCCTGTAAGGCGTGAGTATATTCCAAAGAAAAACGGAAAGCTCCGTCCGCTGGGTATCCCGTCTTTCCGTGACAAGCTCCTGCAAGAAGTTGTCAGAATGATTTTAGAAGCTATCTATGAACCTGTCTTTGACAGTCATTCCCACGGTTTCAGACCGGGCAAAAGCTGTCATACCGCACTCCGTCAGATTTCTTCTGACTTCACAGGCGTGGTCTGGTTTATCGAGGGCGATATACAAGGTTGTTTTGATAACATCAATCACGAAAAATTGATTGAGATTTTGAGCAGGAAAATCAAAGACAGTCGTTTTCTGAACATCATTCGCCAGTTTTTGAAAGCTGGGTATATCGAGAATTGGAAGTACAACGCCACTTACAGCGGTTCCCCGCAGGGGGGTATCTGTTCTCCGATACTTGCAAATATCTATCTGAATGAGCTGGACAAGAAGTTTCGGGAAATCGCAGAACGCTTTGATAAGCCGAGGTCTGCATATCAGACACCGGAATATCATGCGGCAAGCAAAGAATTAAAAAGACTGTCTTATTGGATTGACCATACCGCTGATGAAGCGGCAAGACAAGAACTGATTGACCAACATAGGGCGCAGAAGAAAGCTATGAGAAATCTGCCCTGCAAACCTGCCGACAACAAGAAGTTTACTTTTGTCCGTTATGCGGACGATTGGCTGGCAGGCGTGTGCGGCACAAAAGCGGAATGTGAGGACTTGAAAGCCGAAATCGCTGAATTTCTAAGCACAGAGCTGAAATTAACTCTAAGCGAGGAAAAGACGCTGATAACGCACAGCTCCGAAAAAGTCCGTTTCATTGGCTATGATATTTGTGTCCGCAGAAATCAGGAAGTCAAAGGTCACAGAATGAAAAACGGAACGTGGAGAAAATCCCGTACCCTTCACATGAAAGTCGCCTTGTCTATTCCCCATACGGAAAAGATTGAAAAATTCATGTTTGCAAAGAAAGTCATTCGCCAGCAGGAAAACGGGGAGTTTCAGCCGATACACAGAGCCGGACTTCTCAACCTTGCGGATTATGAGATTGTGGAACAGTACAATGCCGAAGCAAGAGGATTATGCAACTATTACAATCTGGCTTGTGATTATCACACGCTGGACTACTTCTGCTATCTCATGGAGTACAGTTGCTTAAAGACGATTGCCAATAAGCATAAAACCAGTATCCGCAAAATCATTCGCCAGTATAAAGACGGGAAAACATGGTCTGTCCCTTATGAAACTAAAGCAGGGACTAAACGTGTTCGCCCTGTTAAAATCGCAGACTGCAAGCGTGGCGAAGCGAGTGACATTATTTATCAAAGAAAGAAATATAGCTGGAAAACCACTATCAGACAACGGCTCAATGCCAGAGTTTGTGAATTATGTGGGTGTAAAGAAGCCGATTTGTATGAAGTTCACGTCATACGGAACTTAAACGAGTTGGGTAATTCTGATTGGGAAACCGTGATGAAAAAAGAAGCGGAGAAAAACGCTTGTTGTTTGCAGCAAGTGCCATGAAAGAATACACAGACACTAATCAATACGTCAATTACTAATGGGGAGCCGGATACTTCGAGAGGAGTAAGTCCGGTTCCGAGGGAGGGTGTAGGAAACCTACCGCCAGCGGCGGTAAGGCGCCTTTACCCTACCCTACGACCTTTGAGCAGCCGCGAGGTGGAAAATATCTTTGAAAATTCCGACTTCGTGTATATGCTCAACCAGGCAGGCGGAGACCGTCAGATCCTCGCCAAGCAGCTGGGTATTTCCACACACCAATTATCTTATGTGACCCACTCCGGTGAGGGCGAGGGCCTGCTGTTTTATGGCTCTACAATCCTGCCTTTCGTGGATCACTTCCCGAAGAATACCGAGCTTTACCGCATTATGACCACCAAACCCCAGGAACTGAAAAAGAAGGAGGATGAATGATGATGAACCCCAACATTTTGAATAAAAATCCGCTGATGTTTTTTGACAGGGCGGTAAATGTCCAGCGCAGCCAGCTGCTTACAGTCATGGCCGATGCGGTCAGCGAGCGCCGCACGGCGGCAGATCAGGCAGCCGAACTGAATGAGACCGGTCAGGTGGGGCTGCTCCGTCTGGCAGAGGTCTGGAGCGCCATCCGTGCCAAGGAAGGTATGGGTGGTCTGGTTCTGGAAGGAACCGAAGCGAAGATCCTGTCCGATGTGGTGGCACAGTTTTATGCCTACTGTCCGGCTGTATGTTCAACGATCCGGTGGGAATGGCCATTTATGCAGAGCTGCACTACATGATGTCCTCCCTCATGCTGGGGGAATGGTTTGAATAAGGAGTCGCGCCTGCGCTTTACTGATGAGGAACGGTCGGATCCTGCACTGGAAAAGCCGATCCGTAAAGCGGAGAAAGCTGCGGCCAGAGCAGATAAGGCGCAGGCCAATATCCCAAAGAAAAAGGTCAGGCAGACGGTCATTGACCCGGATACCGGAAAAAAGACCTCGAAGCTGACCTTTGAGGACAAGAAAAAGCCACCCTCCAAAGTTTCTCAAGGGGTCAAGGAAGCTCCCGTCCATCTGGTCGCGGGCAAGCTCCACAAAGAGATTAGGGAAACAGAACAGGACAATGTGGGCGTGGAAAGCGCCCACAAGTCCGAGGAAGCGGTGGAGACCGGCGCTTATCTGGTGCGGGAGGGCTACCGCAGCCACAAGCTGAAGCCGTACCGCAAAGCAGCCCAGGCAGAGCGCCAACTGGAAAAGGCAAATGTAAATGTCCTGTACCAGAAATCTTTGCAGGAAAATCCTCAGTTTTTCAGCAATCCTCTTTCCCGCTGGCAGCAAAAACAGGCCATCAAAAAGCGGTATGCCGCCGCCAAACACGCCGGTCAGACTGCCGGAAATACCGCCCAGGCTGCGTCCAAAACCGGAAAAGCCGCAAGGACGGTAAAAGAAAAGGCACAGCAGGCAGGGGCATTCATTATGCACCACAAAAAGGGCTTCCTGATCGCAGGGGTTTTGTTCCTCATTGCCTGTATGTTGATGAATACCATGTCCTCTTGTTCCATGATGGCGCAGAGCATCGGTTCCGTTCTCTCCGGCACCACCTATCCGTCGGATGACCCGGAAATGCTGGCAGTGGAAGCAGATTATGCAGCCAGAGAAGCCCAGTTGCAGGAGGAAATTGACAACATCGAAAGCAGCCATCCAGGGTATGACGAGTATCGCTATGACCTTGGCATGATCGGCCATGACCCTCATGAGCTGGCGGCATTTCTCTCTGCTGTCTTGCAGGGCTATACCCGGCAAAGCACCCAGGCAGAGCTGGCGCGTGTGTTTGCAGCACAGTATCAGCTGACGCTTACCGAGGAAGTGGAGATCCGCTATCGCACGGAGACCTCCACCGACCCGGAGACCGGCGAGACCACCTCAGAAGAAGTACCCTATGAGTATTACATTCTGAATGTGAAACTCACCAGCAAGCCCATTTCAGCTGTGGCGTCGGAGCTATTGACCCCGGAGCAGATGGAAATGTATCAGGTCTACCGACAGACCATGGGCAATAAGCCGCTGTTGTTTGGCGGCGGTTCCCCTGATACCAGCGGCTCGGAAGATCTATCCGGTGTGCAGTTCATTAACGGCACCCGCCCTGGCAATCCGCAGCTGGTGGAACTGGCGAAAAGTCAGGTGGGAAATGTGGGCGGTTATCCCTACTGGAGCTGGTATGGCTTTGACAGCCGCGTGGAATGGTGCGCCTGCTTTGTATCCTGGTGCTATAACCAGGCAGGAAAAAGTGAACCGCGCTTTGCAGGCTGTGAGTGGCAGGGCGTTCCGTGGTTCCAGTCCCATGGACAGTGGGGCGCAAGAGGATATGAAAACATCGCTCCCGGCGATGCCATTTTCTTCGATTGGGATCTGGATGGTTCCGCAGACCATGTGGGAATCGTTGTCGGCACCGATGGCAGCCGTGTTTATACCGTGGAGGGAAATTCCGGCGATGCCTGCAAGATCAAGAGTTATGACCTGAATTATCAAAGCATTAAGGGCTACGGCCTGATGAACTGGTAACAGAGATTTTTAGAAGGAGTGATAGACGATGGCAAAGAACAAAATTGAACGCATTGACCAGGAGATTACAAAGGTCCGCGAGAAGATCGCAGAGTATCAGGAAAAGCTCAAGGCGCTGGAGGCACAGAAAACCGAGGCAGAAAATCTGGAGATCGTCCAGATGGTGCGCGCACTGCGTATGACACCTGCCCAGCTGAGCGCAATGCTGTCCGGAGGAACAATTCCCGGCAGTATGGTGGATGACAACAACGAACAGGAGGAAAACAGCTATGAGGAATAAACGATTGCTCCGAACACTTTCCGCCCTTTGCCTGACGCTGGTTCTGGCATCGGGCTTTACCGTTCCCGCTTTTGCCCAGGGCGCAGCGCCGCCCCCGGCAGAGGATACCACCAATGACAGCAATGTGGTGGTGGAAGAACCCGAAAAAGCATCTCCGCTGACCCCGGATGGCAACGCCGCTCTGGTGGATGATTTTGGTGGCAATAAGCAGCTCATTACTGTTACGACCAAAGCAGGCAACTATTTTTATATCCTGATCGACAGGGCCAACGAGGATAAAAAGACCGCTGTTCACTTTCTGAACCAGGTGGATGAAGCAGACTTGATGGCGCTGATGGAGGATGGAAAACCCAAAGAGGAGCCGCCTGCGGTGTGCGGCTGCACGAAGAAATGTGAAGCAGGGGCAGTCAATATGGCCTGTCCGGTCTGTGTAACTGATAAGAGTAAATGTACGGGAAAAGCACCGGAACCTCCGGCAGAAACACCGGAGCCGGAAAAAGAGAAGCCTGCCGGACTGAACCCGGCTGCGCTGGTCCTGCTGCTGGCTCTGCTGGGCGGCGGTGGCGTATTTGCCTACTTGAAACTTGTTAAGAACAAGCCAAAGACCAAGGGCAATGACAGTCTGGACGATTATGATTATGGCGAGGAAGATTCCGAGGAATGGGAAACCGAGGATGAGGAGTCGGACGAGCCGGATGCTGACGGGGGCAGCGCAGAAGAAGATGACGAGGACAGCGTGAAATGACCCGTTTCACAGACAGTCCCTATGAACGCATGATGACACGCAGGCCGGAGGGCGGGAAGGAAACTTTTCCCGTCCTCCCTCTTTGCCCCAAAGCCACCCCTGTTATGGTCTGCGGAAATTATGGAAGCCCCTGCGTAGGAGTTTGCCACCGGGAAATGTCCCGATGGCTCAAGGAGAGGAGGAACCATCATGGCTCAGTATAAATTGGTAATTGCCGAAAAACCATCGGTTGCACAAAGTCTGGCTGCGGTGATCGGCGCAACTGCCCGTAAGGACGGGTATCTGGAAGGCAGTGGCTGGCGTGTTAGCTGGTGCGTGGGTCATCTGGCCGGTCTTGCAGATGCAGACAGCTATGACCCCAAGTACGCCAAGTGGCGATATGATGACCTGCCTATCCTACCGGAGCATTGGCAGATGGTAGTGGGAAAGGATAAGAAAAAGCAGTTTGATATTCTCAAAAAGCTGATGAACGCCCCGGATGTTTCGGAGGTGGTAAATGCCTGTGATGCCGGACGCGAGGGCGAGCTGATTTTCCGCAGCGTCTATGAGCTGGCAGGCTGCCAAAAGCCGATGAAAAGGCTCTGGATTTCTTCGATGGAGGACTCCGCCATAAGGGAGGGCTTTGCAAACCTGCGCCCAGGTGTAGACTATGATGGACTTCGGGATGCTGCTCTCTGCCGTGCCAAGGCCGACTGGCTGGTGGGGATCAATGCCACAAGGCTTTTTTCCGTGCTGTATCACCGCACCCTCAACATCGGGCGCGTGATGTCTCCAACGCTGGCGCTCATTGTCCAGCGAGAGGCTGAGATCGACACCTTTAAGCCGGTTCCCTTTTTATACCGTGGCGCTGGAGCTGCCCGGTCTTACCGTATCCGGGGAGCGCATGACGGATAAGGCCGCTGCCGAGCAGCTGAAAGAAGTCTGCCAGGGTGCAAATGTCACGATCAAAAAGGTGGAGCACAAGGAAAAGTCCGAAAAGCCGCCTGCCCTCTATGACCTGACTACTCTGCAAAGAGATGCCAACCGCCTGCTTGGATTTACAGCCCAGCAGACCCTGGACTATCTGCAAAGCCTGTATGAAAAGAAGCTCTGCACCTATCCCCGTACCGACAGCCGCTATCTGACCGGTGATATGGCAGACAGCCTGCCGGTGCTGGTGAATCTGGTTGCCAATGCTATGCCGTTTCGTAAGGAAATCGCCATTACCTGTGATCCGCAGACGGTCATCAACGATAAGAAAGTAACTGACCACCACGCAGTAATCCCTACCAGAAATCTCAAGGATGCAGACCTTTCTGCCCTTCCTGCGGGAGAAAAAGCGGTGCTGGAGCTGGTGGCCCTGCGTCTGCTGTGCGCCGTAGCCCAGCCCCATATCTATTCGGAAACCGTTGTGATTGCCGCCTGTGCCGGTGGGGAGTTTACCACAAAAGGAAAAACAGTGAAGCACCCCGGATGGAAAGCACTGGAGGACGCTTATCGTGCCAAAATGAAGGATGCGGAGCCGAAAAAAGATGGCGCAGAGAAAGCCCTGCCGGAACTGACCGAAGGACAGACCCTTTCGGTTTCTGCGGCAATCGTCAAAGAAGGCAAAAGCAGTCCGCCCCAGCACTTTACGGAAGACACCCTATTGTCCGCGATGGAACTGCCGGAAAAGAGGATATGCCAGAGGATGCTGAGAGAAAAGGTCTGGGGACACCGGCCACCCGTGCCGGTATTTTGGAAAAGCTGGTATCTGCCGGTTTTCTGGAGCGAAAAAAGAACAGAAAAACGGTGCAGCTTCTTCCTTCCCACGATGCAGTATCCCTTATCACGGTGCTGCCGGAACAACTGCAATCGCCGCTTCTGACTGCCGAGTGGGAGTATCGCCTGGGCGAGATCGAGCGCGGGCAGCTTGCCCCGGAGGAGTTTCTGGATGGGATCAGCACCATGCTGGGAAAGATCTGGTGGGGACTTATCAGGTCATCAAGGGAACTGAGTACCTGTTCACTCCGCCCCGTGAGGTGGTGGGCAAATGCCCTCGCTGCGGCGGTGAAGTTGCAGAACTGCAAAAAGGCTTCTTCTGTCAGAATGATTCTTGCAAATTTGCAATCTGGAAAAATAACAAATGGTGGGCTGCCAAGAAAAAACAGCCGACCAAGGCTGTGGTGTCTGCACTGCTGAACGATGGCCGTGTCCGTGTAATGGGCCTATATTCGGAGAAAACCGGCAAAACCTACGATGCTACTGTGGTTTTGGAGGATGATGGACAGTACGCCAACTTCAAGCTGGAATTTGACCAGCGGAAAGGAGGCAGCCGATGAAGCTCTCTTTAGTGGAACGGGAAACCATTCTCCTCTATAACCAGGCAGAACCAATGGCTGAGGTCTACACCCACGATCCCCGCCTGATGGAGAAACTGGAACTGCTGGCAAAAAAGCACCCCGACCAGATCACCCGAAAGGACGCCCATAACTTTACCGTCCCTAAGCGGTGTGTATCAGTCAGGGAGCCATACAGCGCCGAGCGCCGCAAAGCTGCCAGTGAGCGTGCGAAAGTCGCCGGATACCAGCCCCCTGTGAAAAAGTCCGGCAGTTAAAGGCACATGGCAGAGAATGTATTTGAAGCGGTCAAGCAGTCGGTCAGCACCAGAGAAGCGGCAAAGTTTTATGGGATCGAGGTCAAACGAAATGGCATGGCCTGCTGTCCTTTTCACGATGATAAGAACCCCAGCATGAAGGTAGACCAGCGATTCCACTGCTTTGGCTGTGGTGAAGATGGGGATGTGATCGACTTTACCGCAAAGCTCTTTAACCTCTCCCCAAAAGAAGCGGCAGAGAAACTGGCACAGGACTTTGGCCTGATCTATGACAGTCAGGCCCCGCCCCGCAGGAGATATGTCCGGCAAAAAAACGAGGCACAGAAGTTTCGGGAGGATCGACAGCGCTGTTACCGTATCCTGTCCGATTACTACTATCTGTTGAAAAAATGGGAAGCCGACCGTTCTCCCAGGACACCGGAGGAAGAACCGCACCCCCGCTTTGTGGAAGCAATCCAGAAGAAACCCTATGTAGAGTACCTGCTGGACCTTTTTCTTTATGAAAGTGAAGAAGAACAAAAGGCATGGATTGCAGAACACACAGCAGAAATCACACACTTGGAAAGGAGATTGAAAATCATGGCTGAGAACAAACCCACCAACCGAGAACGGCTAAGGGAAATCACAGATGGCATCGAGCAGGGGATCAAAGAACTGTTTGAGAGTGAAAAGTATATGCGCTATCTGTCCGTCATGTCCCGCTTCCACCGCTATTCGGTAAACAACACCATGCTCATCTATATGCAGAAGCCGGACGCTACATTGGTAGCCGGATACAATAAGTGGAAAGACCAGTTTGAGCGTCATGTAAAAAAGGGCGAGCATGGCATTACCATCATCGCTCCCACACCGTATAAGAAGAAAATCGAGGAGCAGAAGCTGGACCCGGATACCAAGGCTCCGATTTTGGATAAAGACGGAAAGATCGTCACAGAGGAAAAAGAAATCGAGATTCCCATGTTTCGTCCTGTCAAGGTCTTTGATGTGAGTCAGACCGACGGGAAACCTTTGCCGGAGCTTGCTTCCTCCCTTTCCGGCAATGTGCCAAATTATGAGGCATTCATGGAGGCCCTGCGCCGCAGCGCACCGGTGCCGATTACTTTTGAAGCAATGGCCGCCGATACGGACGGCTATTTTTCTGCTGATCATCAGAAAATTGCCATTCGTCAGGGCATGAGCGAGGTTCAGACGGTTTCAGCCACAGTACACGAGATTGCCCACAGCAAGCTCCATGACCCTAAAAAATATGAAATGCTACCGTCATGGAAGGTTGTGCTGGAGAGTGAAGGTGGAACCAAGCATGATTTCAAGCTGGATTTTGCCACAGAAAAAGAAGCCGAACAGTTTGCTTCTGATATGGATTGGCGCTATGTGGACGAAAATCAGTTTGAATGGCGTCTTGCAGTTGAGGAAGATCCAACCGCAGAAAAACAGGCAATCAAAAACCGCCACACGGAAGAAGTGGAGGCTGAAAGCATCTCCTATGCAGTCTGCAAATATTTTGGCATCGAGACAGGAGAAAACAGCTTTGGCTATATTGCCAGTTGGAGTCAAGGCAAGGAGCTGAAAGAACTGAGAGCCAGTTTGGAGACCATCAACAAAACCTCCGGCACTTTGATCTCCGACATTGAGCGCCACTATAAGGAAATCTGCAAAGAGCGCGGAATCGACCCTCATGCAAAGGCAGAGCCGGAACCCGCCCCGATAGAGCAGCCAGAAGATGCCGCTAAGGTATCTGATAGACAGCAGACCGGCGATCTGACCTACTATGTAGCAGAGTGCATGGAATTTCCAAACCTCGGAGAATACCACGATAACCTGTCTTTGGAGGAAGCAATCCGTATTTATCAGGAGATTCCAGCAGAACGAATGAACGGGATCAAGGGCATTGGTTTTGAGCTGAAAGACGGAAGCGACTATGAAGGACCTTTTCCGATTTTGACCGGCCAGACCATTGACCTGGACACCATCCAGGCAATCGACTATTACCGTGATAATCCTCTGGTGCAAAAAGCGGTAAAGGAACTGGCTGCGGCAATGCCGGAAATGGAAGTGCTGGGGGCGGACGCCAACCAGCAGGAGGCTTTGTTTCTGATTGACGATGCCACCTATCTTCATATCCAGTCCTGTGACAGCGGCTGGGACTATACCCTTTACGATGCCGCGTCCATGAAAGAGCTGGATGGTGGTCAGCTGGATATGCCGGAGATTTCCCGCATGAAGGCAGTTCTCCAGATTTGTGATGACAACGATTTGGGCAGAGACTCGGTAAAATACGCACCGTTGTCCATGATTGAGACCTTGCAGGAAGCTGCCTACCAGCAGATGCAGGCAGAGGCCAGTCAGATGGCTGCTTCTTCTCAGCTGCCGGAAGCACAAGAGCAGGCGCTGGATGAATACCCTATGCCTGATGAGCAGGTCTCCACACCGGATATGCAGGAATACGGCTACTTCTATGATGGGATGCTCCCTGTCACCAGAGAACGGGCGCTGGAACTGGATGCCGCTGGTTTGACTGTCTATGTGCTGCATGAGGACAATACGGAGAGCATGGTGTTTGACCCGCAGGAAATCATGGATCATGGCGGTCTTTTTCGGCGTGGACCGTGAGGAATGGGAGAAAAGCCCTCAGTTCCACGAAAAGGTCATGGAGCGTCAGGAACATCAGCAGGAACGCGAACAGGCATTTCTATCCCAGAACAGAGATTGCTTTGCCATCTATCAGGTGAGCCGTGACGATCCGCAGAATGTGCGCTTTATGAATCTGGATTGGTTAAAGTCCCATGACATTTCCATAGAGCACAGCAATTATGACCTCATTTACACAGCTCCTCTGAGGGAGTCTGGCACGGTATCGGAGCAGCTGGAAAACCTATATGAGCAGTTTAATCTGCAAAAGCCGGCGGATTTTCACAGTCCTTCTATGAGTGTTAGTGACATCGTTGCGATCAAGCAGGACGGTAAGGTATCCTGTCATTACTGTGACAGTGTTGGTTTTACCCAGATCCCCGGATTCCTGCCGGAAAATCCGCTGAAAAATGCGGAGATGGCCGTGGAGGACGATTACGGCATGATCGACGGTATCATCAACAATGGCGCAAAAGAGCCTACGGTGGCAGAGCTGGAACAGCAGGCCCGGAAGCGGTCAGCCCATTTCCCTGATGGATTTGGCTGCCGCTGCCCATCGGGAGGAACGGGAAAAGAAAAAGTCCGTCATGGAGCAGCTGAAAAGCCAGCCCAAGGCAGAACACAAAAAGACAGCACCCAAAAAGAGTGCGGAAAGGGAGATTTGATATGGGAAACTTTACTTTTGAGGAAATGAACCTGATGTGCATTTACAATACCGGCAGCCGCACCGGACTGATCGACAGCCTGCGTGAGATGCGCGGCGAGCTGGCCCCGGAGGAAACCGAGCTGCGGGAGTTGACAGACAGCGCACTGGGCAAGCTCCAGGCCATGAGTGATGCCGAGTTTGCCGAGCTGGAGTTGTACCCGGATTTTGACCAGTAAACACAGCTCACGGGGAGCTGGCAGGAATGGGCAGGGTTTCTCACCACTGCTTCCCGCCTTTACAAGTACCCGTTCCATGAGCAGTTGATGATCTACGCCCAGCGTCCGGACGCTACCGCCTGTGCAGAGTACGATTTGTGGAATGAAAAGATGGGCCGGTATGTAAGGCGCGGCTCCAAGGGAATTGCTCTGGTGGACGATTCCGGGGACAGGCCCCGCCTGCGCTATGTTTTTGATATTTCCGACACCGGAACCCGTGAACATTCCCGCACTCCCTGGCTGTGGCAGCTGGAGGAGCGCCATTTGGATTCGGTGCAGGTCATGCTTGAGCGCACCTATGATGTTTCCGGTGATGACCTTGCCGGACAGCTCACCAAAGCAGGTGCTGCCAACCAAGAAAGGAGCAAACAAGATGAAGCCAATCCCATGACCTATATCCAGAACGGAGACTATCTGATTCCCGACCTGGAAGTTGAGCCAGCAGCCGGAGAAAACCCTGGGCAAGTACGGCAGGATGAGGAAAACCACCGTCCCATCCTCTACAACCAGATGTTGCTG
>VOFH01002964.1_pt1 | contig 24170 bp, 44 predicted proteins | sample 5384091 | NCBI WGS metagenome assembly VOFH01 (sample SAMN12384727, study PRJNA508395) | human gut metagenome | isolation source: healthy gut G | host: Homo sapiens
GGCCCTGGCTCAAGCCGGGCGGCAGACTCAGTATGGTCCTGCCGATGGTGTTCTCAACAACAGCAGATTAACAGTGATAAATTGTCCGGCCCATATTGAATGGTCTTTAAATCGGGAGGATACTGTCGTGATCTCCTTCAGACTTCGCTTTTCGCAGGTCAGGAGCCACGAACAAGACTTCGATATTGATTTTTTGAAAAGTTTTTCCGACCTGGAATCGGCTGATTGAACAATCAACTGGAAGCATGTGAAGGAGATATTACGGCCGCCTGGACAGCGGGCTGGACTATAACATCTTTTTGGAGGCATCCCATATCGGATACACACACCATCTGCGCCCTGATCCTCGAAACGACCTCTATGTCGCCGAGCGAGAACGGTTATCTTTCAAGTAGCAGTCAGACTGGCTCGATGTGCCAGGAGGTGAACTGGGAGAAAACAGGGCCGGTTTCCGATCGAGATGTGTAGAATCGAGGGCTTCATCGGTATGGAGAAGCCATTCGAGTCATAGAGGTGGATCGAAATACCCATGTCACCATGGCACATAAGGGGCGATTACGTGCGCAGGGCTGGTCATCTGCCCATGATGAACCTTGTGAAGCGGATGAAGGAACGTGGACTTCGGGGAAGGCCGATGAAGGAGTACCAAGGTCTTAACTCTTTTTCCCAAACTGGTGTTGCAAAGGCTTAGGGAGCAGGTGTCGAGCAAGCCACTCCCGAATGGCGAGGATGCTGACTCAAGCAGCGACTGGTTTGGTAGAAGCCGCGGCAACGGCACATCCTGGCCACATCGGCGGGCATGGAAAGCTTGCCGCGAACCTTGCCGTTTACCTGCACGACAATTTCTATGGTCTCATCCTTGCATTTATTTCTCGTCATAGGTAAGCCACTGCTGCTGGCATACCATTTCTCTCCCAGCTTATTAAGGCTCCACACCTCTTCCGTGACATGAGGGGCAAATGGGTTCAGCAGAATCGTAAACACCTTAAGCTCCTCCGGCGTGATAGAGCCGCTGTCATAAATATCATTAATCAGGGACATTAAGGCGGCGATCGCGGTATTGAACTTCAGGTTTTCAATATCCTCCCACCTTTTTGATGGTTTTATGGAAAGGAGTCTCCAGCGGGGCACGGATTCCCGCCATCCTTTACCAGGATATCCTGCAAGTTCCAATAGCGCTCCACAAAGCGGCGGCAGCCCGGATTCCAGCGGCGCTCCAGGGCGCGGCCTTCTCAAAGTCGCCGATGAACATTTCAAACAAGCGCATGGTATCGGCCCCGTATTCCTTGACGATGTCATCCGGGTTTTACCACATTTCCTCTGGATTTGCTCATTTTTCTCGCCGTTTTTTCTCCCAGGATCATGCCATGGCTGGTGCGCTTGGCATAGGGCTCCGGCGTGGGAACAACCTTGATATCGTAAAGGAACTTATGCCAGAAGCGGCTGTAAACAGGTGCAGTGTGGTATGCTCCATTCCGCCGTTATACCAGTCCACCGGCGTCCAGTACTCCAGCGCCTGTTGAGACGCCAGGGCTTGATCGTTGCGGGGATCGGTATACCGCAGAAAATACCAGGAAGAAGCGCCCACTGAGGCATGGTATCGGTTTCCCCGCTTGGCAGGGACCGCCGCAGTGGGGACAGGTGGTATTCCCAATCGGTCATATTGGCTAAGGAGATTCCCCATTTTCCGTCGGCTCATAAGAATCTACTTCCGGAAGGGGTCAGAGGCAGCTCGCTCTCCGGCAGAGGAACATAGCCGCATTTCTCGCAATACACAATCGGGATAGGCTCTCCCCCAGTATCTCTGACGGAGAATACCCAGTCTCTCAGCTTAAAGTTCACCTTAGCGCAGCCTCTGTGATTTTCCGTAAGCCACTTGGTGAATCTTCACCTTTGGCCTCCTCTACAGAGAGGCCATCCAACAGCCCGGAGGTTTACCATAATTCCTGTCACAGTCTGTAAGGCTTCTTCCTGTACATTACCGCCCTTTACGACTTCGATAATGGGAAGGCCGAATTTCTTGCGAATTCCCAGTCTCTGGTATCGTGGGCAGGCACCGCCATAATTGCGCCGGTGCCATAGGACACCAAACGTAATCGGAAATAAAGATGGGATTTCCCGGTCATTGACCGGATTGATGGCCTACGCCAAGCAGCTTTACACCGGTTTTTGTCCTTAGCTACTTCAGTCCGCTCAAAATCGGACTTCTTCGCGACCGCCTCCTGGTAAGCCCGTACCTCGTCCATATTCTGAATTTGACCAGCCCATTTTTTCAATCAGCGGATGCTCGGGCGACATGACCATATAGGTCGCACCGAACAGGGTATCCGGCCGGTGGTGTACACGGGTCAGCTTATCGCCCAGGGTGGTGTCAAATCCACCTCTGCACCGGTAGAACGGCCGATCCAGTTTTCTGCTGCGCCTTGACACGGTCCGGATAATCCACCAAATCCAAATCATCGATCAGGCGCTGAGCATTACTCGGTGATTTTCAGCATCCACTGGGATTTGACCTTTCGCACCACTTCGCTGCCGCAGCGCTCGCAGACGCCGTCCGACCACCTCTTCGTTGGCCAGCACGCATTTACAGGAGGTGCACCAGTTTACGGAAGCCTCTTTTTTTATACGCCAAGCCGTGCTTAAACAGTTGAAAAAAGATCCACTGCGTCCATTTATAATAGGCCGGATCGGTGGTGTTGATCTCACGGCTCCAGTCAAAGGAAATGCCAGTGACTGCAGCTGCTGCTTAAAGCGGGCGATATTTTTTTCTCTTTGTCACCACCTCTGGATGGACGTGGGTTTTTAATGGCAAAATTTTTTCGGCAGGCCAAAGGCATCCATCAACCGATAGGGGATACAGCACATTATAGCCCATCAAAAGCGGCGTTTTCGCCACGATATCCAGAGCCGTATAGGATCTGGGATGGCCAACGTGCAGTCCCTGGCCGCTGGGATAGGGAAACTCGATCAGGGTGTAGTACTTGGGCTTATCGGAATCATTGCTCGCGCGGAATACGCCCTTTTCTTCCCATTGCGCTGCCATTTTTGCTTCCATGCCGGTATGATCGTACTTCAAAATTGAACCCCTCCCTGTTTATTCCAGCACACTAGATAAATCTATCTGCTCGCCGTCCTGCCACAACCGCTCCAGGTCGTAAAAAGTCGCGAGTCTCTTTTAAAACACATGAACCACTACATTGCCGTAATCCAAAGAATCCAGGTATTGGGCGGTGCCCCTCAATATGGTTGAAATTCCCAGCTTTGAGCTGAAATTCCACCTCATCCGCTAGGGCTTTACTTGGGTGCCGCTGCCGCCGGCGATGACAAAGTAGTCGGCCGAGGGTGGTAACCTCCTTGACGCCGATGGCTTGATATCAATTCCCTTTTGCTGTCTAAAATTTTTGGCTGCTTCTTTCGCAAGCTCAAGGATGTCATAAAACGGGTCACCTCCTTTTCATAGCGAGTAAAATTTCATTATAGGCTTCAAAGGTGTTGGGATGGATCAGCATTTTCCCTTGGACAAATCGCACATGCTGAAGGAAAGGCCCTCCAGCATCACCTTTGTCCAGGCTTTCCTGACGCCCTTCTCAGCTCGTCCACACCAGGATAATCCCGTTCCGCGGAAATAAAATCAGCGATAAATCACTTTTTCCAGGGTGGTCATTCCTTTGCGGGCGGGTATGGTACCGCACCGCGTTCAAAATATCCTCGTCCTCGATCCCCAGCTCATCATAAAGCAGGCGCCGAAACGGCGTGCCAAAGCTTTGGCGCTTGTTTTCAATATCGCTTAATAGGATACCATAACGCTCCATCATTTGCAACTGCTCCGGATAAGGGGTCTCCTTAGTAGCGTCGAAGTATGAACCCGGCGATTTTGGCTTTTATGCGGATCGGCGCCATATCTTTTTCCGCCAAATCCGCAGCACATTTCGATACGTTTACCGGAATGCTGGTAACGGTAATCTCCCAGGCGTTTCCGCATGATTTTTTGCAGTCCTCGACCGTCATCGCTGATATGGACATGGAAAATCCTCCCCCCATTTTTATTGATACAGGCGGCGTTCCCGGATATAGTCCGCCACCTGCTTGGGCACAAAAAAGGATCGATCGGCTCCCAGAGCGGGTCCGTCTGCGGATTTCCGTAGAGGAAACCGGCATTAGGGGATATCCAAAATTTCATATTGGAACAAACTTCCATATTGTAATTTTAACCGATTCGCGTGGTTTTGTAAAAAAAAATATCAGATTTTTCTCTGGGGGCCGCGCAGATCGTGGCAAGCTCAAAGATTTTTTCCGGCCGCCGCCAATCCTGAATGGTGAGGAACATATCCGCTCCCGTTAAAAAGTAGAATCTGGCTTCAGGATTTTTTAAAAATTCCAAAGTGTCCGAGGTATAGCTGGGGCCGGGCCGCCTGATCTCCAGGTCGGACACCTGAAATACCGACTGCTCCGCGCCGCCAGCCGGCACATTTCCAGCCGGTCTCGGTTGAGGCCATATCCGCCGCCCGCTTATGGGGAGGGATTCTGGTGGGGATGATCAGCACCTTGTCAAAATGAAGCGTCTCTGAAAATCCAAGGCCATTTTTAAATGGGCGTTGTGGATAGGTTAAAGGTTCCCCCTTAAAATTCCAATTGCTGTTCCATAACGCTCCCTTATTTTTCGGCAGTACAATCACCGGTTTTTTCTCATTTCTTGTGGTATAAAATAAACTTTGTGCCGATCACCTGGACCACCTCGGCGATTTGCGCGGCGATATCCTCCGCCGCTTCCCGGGAGGATAACGGCGAGGTCTCCAGGCACTTGCCCTTGATGATTTCTCGTGCGGTGATGGCGTCATCCGCTTGTTTTAAAAATTTCCGGGCTCATGCCGCCCTTTCCCCACCATTAAAATAGTATCCAACAGGCTTCCCAATCCTCTGAGATAGGCCCTTTGCTTGCTTGTTAAATATTCCTTAGCTCCTTCCAGCGTTTCTCTCAGCGCCGCTTTTAATTTTCTTAGGGCGGCGCCGCGATGGCTCACAGCGTCCTTTTCCTCCGCCGTCAGCTCGGCGTAGGTTTTTTCCGCCCTCTACCACAAACACCGGGTCATAGCCGAAGCCGCCCTCTTCCAGCCGCGCGTACGCGATTTTTCCGGGCACTCTCCCCGCACCATTAGCTCTTTTCCATTTGGGAATAAGCAGCAAATGGCGGAACAAACCTGGCGGTTCGTTTTTCCTCCGGTACATTTCTATGTTTTTCAAAAGCTTTTGCACCTTTTTCCTCGTCGGTGGCGCGGGGCCGCCATAACGGGCGGAATAAACCCCTGGCTCTCCGTTTAAGGCGTCCACCATCAGGCCGGAATCGTCGGCGATCGAGGCCCTTACCGGTCAAGTCCAAGGCCGCCTTTGCCTTAATATAGGCGTTCTCCTCAAAGGTAGTGCCGGTTTCCTCCACATCTCCTAAATCGGCACCAGCCTGCTTTTTCGCGGTCAGAACCTCGATCCCAAGCTCCTTTAAAATGCGCCCATTTCATCCCGTTTTTAAATTATTGGTCGCCATGACAAACTGCATGGTAAGCCACCTCTTTATTCATTTTATGTTCATGCAAGCAGTCCTTTTTCAGACAGAAGCGTGCAAAGAAAAAATATTTTGTCCACGTCTCTGCGCGTTTCTCTTTTTCCGTTTGATTCCGAGCAGCGCACAGCGTTTTCGTTCCGCTCTATCCGTCGAAAATTTTTCATTTTGCTTTTTCAGCGTTCGCAGCGTAAAGCCGCTCAATATTTTTTCCGGTTTCCTGCTTCAGACTTGCTCCGGCTCGAACAGAGCGTTGGCGAAATCTCCGGGTCGAATTGAAGATCGTCGATCTGCTCCCCTACGCCGATAAACTTTACCGGAACATTCAAATCCTCCTTGATGGCGATGACCACGCCGCCCGGGCGGTACCGTCCAGCTTGGTCAGCACAATGCCGGGTAATGCCGCAGGAATTTTTGAATTCCCGCGCCTGGTTGACCGCATTCTGCCCGGTGGTCGCATCCAGCACCAGAAGAATTTCCTTTTTCCGCCTCCGGCAGTTCCTCCGGTCGATGATCCGGGGCCGATTTTGCTCAGCTCGTCCATCAGATTCTTTTTATTGTGAAGCCGTCCCGCGGTATCGCAGATAATCACATCTGCGTTCCGGGATTTCGCCGCCGAGATCGCGTCGAACACCACTGCGGCTGGGTCGGAGCCTTCGCCTTGTTTTACCAGGTCGGCGCCGGAACGGTCTGCCCAGACCGCCAACTGGTCGATGGCTGCCGCCCGGAACGTATCCGCCGCCGCGCATCACGACCTTTTCCCTTCCCGGGTCAGACGGGCGGAAATTTTACCGATGGTGGTGGTTTTCCTACGCCGTTGACCCCGATCACCAGAATAATGGAAGGCTTGGTTGCCAAATCGGAGGGCTGGTATCTCCTTCCAGCATTTCCCTTACCACGTTACGAAGCATCCCATGATCTGGTTAGGGTCTTTTACGCCGTCGCGCTTTACTCTGGCTTTCAATTCCTCACAAATGCGCTGGAGCCGTATTGATGCCCACGTCTCCCATCACCAAAAAGCTCCAGCTCTTCGAACAGGTCGTCGTCAATTTTCGTAAAGGATTTCAGCATAGAGTCAATCTGCCCCACTACGCTGTCCCTTGTTTTTTTAAGCCTTCTTTGATTTTTACTGAATAATCCCAACAGGACTTCCTCCTTTGTTACGCTTTCATGCCCAGCTTGGCTTCGATCTCAGATGCCCGCAGCTCAAGCTTCGAAACACCCTCATCTTGCATGGTGACGCCGTAAAGCACATCGGCTTCCTCCATAGTGCCTCTACGGTGAGTGATGACGATAAACTGGGTATTGTCGTTCATTCTGCGGAGATACGAGGCGAACCGGGTGACATTCACGTCATCCAGTGCGGCCTCGATTTCGTCCAGCACGCAAACGGCGCCGGGCTGACCTTCATAATGGAGAAGTAGAGACAGATAGCGACCAGGGCCTTTTCGCCGCCGGAAAGAAGCTCCAAATGACTGACAATTTTTTCCTGGAGGCTGGACATAAATGTCGATGCCGGAATTTAAAATGTCATCGGGTCGGAAAGCTTCAGCTGGGCCCCGCCGCCGCCGAACAACTCCTGGAAGGTAGCGCCGAAATGATTGTTGATTTCCTCAAACCGGGCAACAAACAAGGAACGCATATTCTGCGTCAGATCCCGAATCAGCTTAAAAGCTCCTCCGGGATTTCTCCACGTCTCCCACCTGCTCCTGCATAAAGAGATACCGTTCAGAAACCTCCTGGATATTCCTCGATGGCGGCCACATTGACGGTGCCCAGGCTTTTAATTTTTTTTCAGCTCATTCAGCCGCTTTTTGAGCCTTGCCCGGCCTCTATCCGGCCGATTTGTTTCCTCCGCCTGTCTCCGGGTCAATTCATATTCTTCCCACAGGCGGCTGATAATTTCATTATATTCCTTTTTGGAGATTGGCTTTCCGTTCCTCCAAACGGGCAAGTTCCCGGCCGGTAAGCTCTCTTTGAGACTGCTTTTCCCGTTCCTCCGCCCGCAGACGGGCGGACTGTTTTTCCAGCTCCAGCCGCTCCTGATTCAGCGCTTCGATGGATTTCTCCACTCCGGCGGCTTGTTCTTTCGCTTCTGAGCCTGGGTCAGGCACTGAGCAATCTCCTTTTTTGCAGTTCCCCATTCTTTTGTTTAAGCTCCCTGAATTTCCTTCCTCCAGCTGGGCTTCCGGCCTCCCCTGCCTGCGGCTTTCCATGGAAGCGATCTCAGCCTCCTAAGGAGGATTTATCCTTTTCAGAGATAAGAGTCCTGCGAAGCTCCCTGCATCCTTGGGAGATTCCTTCCCGCTTTTCGCTGAACTCCGCCTGGCTTCCGGTATTTGGGGAAAGTTTTTCTACCGATTACGGAAATTTCATGTTCCGCTTCTTCCTGAACCTTGCGGGCTGCCTCCAAGGCCGCCCTTAATCCTTTCAGCCGTATCTGAGACTGGTCCGTTTCTATTGCAGGTCCTCAACCGCCCTTTTTGCAGATTTTCCCGCTCCGCCCGGCGGTTCTTCTGTTCCGCCTCCAGACGGATCCGCTCCTCCTGGGCAGAGGACAGCTCTCCCTGGGCGCCTAACAGCGCCGCCTCGTTTTTGAAACCTCCACCTGCAGCTGATGATATTCCTCCTGGGCCTTTTTTCAGCTTTTCCTGAAGAATGGCCGCTTCTTTTTCATATTTTTCTATTTCGCCTACCCGGCTCAAGAGCCCGGAATTTCAAATAAGGGAGCCTCCGGTCAGGAACCGCCGGCGTTGACCACCTGGCCGTCCAGGGTGACGATCCGGAACCGGTAGTGGAACTGTTTGGCAATGGCCACAGCGTCATCTAAGCTTTCTGCCACCGCTACCCTGCCCAGCAAGGAATCGATGACGCCCTGATACTGAGCGTCAAACCGGCAAAGTTACTCACCAACGCCCACAAAGCCCAGACAGTCCTCTAGGCCCGGCTCCTTCAGCACGTTTCTAATAGTGGACAAGGGCAGAAAGGGCCCGTCCGCTGTCCCGCTGCTTTAAAAGCTGGATAGCCCTCGCATCCTGCTCGGTGCTCACCACCAAATTCACCCTGCATAGCGCCGCCTAATGCGGTTTCGATGGCCACAGCGTATTCGCTGGAAACCTGGAACAGGCGGGACACCGGTCCATGGACACCAGATAAGGCTCCCCTTTGGGATTCCTTCATGACCGTTTTTACGCTTTTTGAAATCCCCTCTAGGTTTCTCTCCAGCTCTCCCAGCAAATTCGCCCGTCGAAGCTTTTTTCCTGTGCATCCAGAGAAAGCTGGTCGGCAAACTTTTGCTGTCCGCTAATTTTCCCCTGCCTGGAATCCAAGCGGAGCTCATAGCCCTTGACCGTGTTGGCAAGGCCGCCGATCCGGTCATTGGTATCGTCCAGCATTTGCTGGTAATCCTTGAGCGCTTCATTGGTCTGATGCAGGCCGCTGAGCCGCTGGGCAATATCCGCCTGCACCTTGGCAAGGCGGGCTTCAATTCACACTGATGGAGGCCGCCGTGAATTTTTCGGTCAGCTTGGCCTCTCCGGCCTTTTCCGTCAGCAAAGCGATTTCCCCGCTGAGGGCCTCTCCCTCTGTCAAGTATTTTCCCGCTTCCTCCTGCAAGGATAACAGCTCCTGCTCACAGGCAGCCAAGGCATTTTGATCTTCCGCCTCCCGGCTCTTTTTTTCTAAAATCAGCGCCCGGCGCTTCTCATTTCCGCGTCGATGGAATCCGCCGAGGAACTGGCCTCCTGAATCTGAGCCTCCACTCTGGAGATCAATTCCTCGTTATGGGAAATGTCGCTGTTCAGCAGGCTGGCTTCGTGCTCCTTTTCCCCAGAAAGCTGCTGAAGGCTTTGAATTTCCGCTTGGCGCTCATCCACTTTTAGCAGCGTGGGAGTTCATCTCTAAAAGATCGTTTCCTCCGGGCCTGAATCTCCTGAATCTGATTCTCAACCTCCTTATCCTGATTTCTGGCCACCAGGATTTTATCCTCCTGCTCCCTGCAGGACTTTTTCCCGATTTTTCCAGGGTATTCAGCCACAGGCCGATCTCCAAAACCTGCTTTTTCGTCTGCGTAGGCCAAATAGTCCTTGGCCTTTTTCGCCTGCTCCTCCAAGGGGGCCTACCTGGGCTTCCAGCTCGGACAGGATATCTCTCAGCCTGAGCAGGTTTTCCTCAGTCTGATTCAGCCTTTCTCCGCTTCCCCTTGCGGTAGCGGTACCTGGAGATTCCAGCGGCCTCCTCGAAGATTTCCCTCCGATCCTCAGAACGGAGGCCACGATGCTGTCGATTTTGCCTTGGCCGATAATCGAATAGCCGTCCGTCCCAAGCCGGTGTCCATAAACAGCTCATGAATATCCTTCAGCCGTACAACCGCTTTGTTAATCAAATACTCGCTGTCTCGGAACGATAGTACCGGCGGGTGATGGCCACCTCATCCTCCCCAAAGGGAAGCCTTCTGTCCCTATTGTCGATGGTAAGGGTCACCTGGGGCGTAACCCTGGGATTTTCTCGCTGGAGTGCCGTTGAAAATAACATCCTCCATTCTGGAGCAGCGCAGGGTTTTGCAGGACTGCTCTCCCAAAACCCAGCGGATGGCGTCGCTGATATTGCTCTTTCCGCTGCCGTTAGGTCCTACCACGGCGGTGATTCTTGGTCCAAAGGAAAGCTTAGTCGATCCGGAAAGGTTTTAAAGCCTTGCAGCTTTAGTGATTTTAATAGCACGATCTCACCTGCACTTAACTTCTATTTCTCCCGAAGGAATCGACGGGTCTGGCACCGCCGGGCGTCGATCCCCAGTTCCCTCAGCTTCTGTATGTTCTCCCGCTTTGTCCCACAATCTGGGAAAGCTCCCTTGGGTTGCCCAAAATTTCAATGGCAGACGGCTTTCTGTCCCATAGCGCAAACGCGGGCTAAAATGTCCTTATAAAACAAATAGGACTGGCATTTTTCCCGGAACGCCGGGTGATAAGCTCCAGCTAATAGGTTCCGCTTCAGCTCCAAGGCGTCGTGAAGTCCCAGGCGGATTACATCGATTTTATTCTGCCGGAACAAACGCAGCAATCCGGCGCATAAGGGAATGGACTGTTCCGCGTCAGGCGGGCTGTAAAGGCCGGCCTCATAGTATTCCCCAGCTTGGTGCCCTTCAGCACCACGGTAGGGTAAAATTCTGACGCAATCAGGCTTCAATAAGACTAATTTTTTTCCGGTTTGCCTGGCGGATTCCGGAGAACTGCCATAAAGGCCCGTCATCATCTGAAGCCCTAACGAAAATCCATATTCCCGAATCATCCGGGAGGCGTTGACCACGTCTTGGGAGGTATGTCCCCGCTGATTGAGAACCAGCACCCTGTCGTCCATGCTCTGGGCGCCCAGTTCGATACTTTTCACCCCATACTGTTTCAGCCGCTCTAAAACCGGAGGGTCGATAATCCGGCCTCGGAAATCCGGATACCGGAAAAATCCCCCGCTTTACGAAAGGGGTAGGCGGCTTTAAAAGTGACTCCTGATAGGCCGGAGGCACCGCGGTAAAGCTGCCGCCGAAAAAAGCGATTTTCAGACGCCTTTTGCTTTCCCTTCAGCGCCTGCCGCGCATCCTCTAGAACAGCGGCGACCTCGCCAGGCTCAACCCGCCTGCCACCGGTGATGCTTTTTCTGATCGCAGAAGCTGCACTGATGAGGGCAGCCCGCATGGGGAATAAAAACGCCACAATAGCCCATCAGCTCCAATGCTTCCCCGAGCAGCCTGTTGTTCAGCTTCCTTTTGCTTTGAACTCCGCCTTTCCCGATGACATTGCTGTTCAAATGAACCTCAACAACAAAATGCTTATTATGATCGGACCGCTTTCCCCCACCAGCACATAGTTAAGCTTTTCCTCCGGATTTTGCTGGACGATCTCCTGCAAAGCCGTTTTATAACGCCAAAGGCCTTGGGCTTGGGATTTTCCATTTCCAGGACGGTAAAGCGCAAGACGAACTCCTGGCCTTTTCCATGCCGCCGTCTAAATAAATCGCCGCCAGCACTGCCTCAAAGGCGTCGGCCCCAAAATAGAGGACCGCTCCGCTCCGCCGGAATTTGCTCGCCCCGGCTGAGCCGGAGGAAGTTTCCCGATTTCCAGAACCCTGGAAAAGCGCTGGAGGGATTTCTCGCACACCAGGGAAGCCCGCATTTTGGTCAGCTCGCCTTCCGGCAGATGGGGGCAGTTTCGGAAAATATAATCGACACCACGATACTTAAAACCGCGTCCCCAGAAATTCCAGCCGCTCGTTGCTGCGGGTGCCGTTATGGGCCTCGTTGGCATAGGAGGAGTGGGTCAGGGCGGTTTTCAGCAGCTTCGATTCTGAAAGGCGTAACCTAAATTCTCTTCCAGCCGCCGGAAGTCCCAGCCCGATGCTTTTTCCTTTTCCTGCTTACTCATTGCTATCCATTCCTTCGCAGCGATTGCAGTGAATCGTTAATCTCCTCCACCACGCCGCCCTTTTCACATAAGGCGCCGTTAAACGGAGGGCGTTTTTAAAGTTTCGCTTTCGCGCTGCCATGGGCTTTAAATACCGGCTTGGCTACGCCCATACATCGGCGCGCCGCCGTATTCGTTGTAATCCATAGCCTTTTTAGCTCCTTCATGTCGCTGTAAATCATGCCCGCCGCGATTTTCGTCTTTAGGTTCTTGGTCAAAATGCCCTGATTTTGTTCATCAGCGTCATGGCCACGCCTTCATAAAGCTTCAAAATCACGTTGCCGGTAAACCCGTCGCATACCACCACGTCCGCCGCGTCCTCGGGAATATCCCGGGCTTCGATGTTCCCGATAAAATTCACGCCGGTCTGCTTTAAAAGCTGAAACGCCGGTGCTGCAGTTCTCCGCCCTTATGATCCTCGGTGCCTACGTTGGCAAGGCCGACCCGGGGATTTTTACCCCCATGACCTTTTCCATAAATCGACCCCATCACACCGAATTGCTGAGCATTTCCGGCTTCGACTCCCGTTCGCCCCGCCGTCGATCAGCATGAAAAAGCCTTCGTTTTTTCGGCATGATCGGCGCGAACGCCGGACGCTTAATCTTGGGAATCCTTTTTACGATTAAGGTAGAGCCCACCACCAGGGCGCCGCTGTTGCCCGCGGAAATGAAAGTCTCCGTTTCCTGCGGCGAGCTGCCGCAGGCCTCCGCCATGGAACTTGAGATTTGGATTTCCAATATCCCGGCATGGTCTTCCATGGTAATGATATCAGGGTATCCACGATTTCCATTCTGTCCAGAGAAATTTCATTTTTCAGCAACCCAACGGTCTCCAATTCTTTGCCGGTAAGCATAACGTCCAAATCATATTCGGCAACCGCCTGCGCGCATCCCTTTAAAATCTCCAAGGGGCGTTGTCTCCTCCAAACGCGTCAACAATAATTTTCATATCCTCGCAGTACCGCTCATTTCCGCTCTATAAAAAGCTTGAACGGCGTTCCCGTTTTTCACCTTTCTTGTGGCCTATACTCCGCTATTTATGATTTTCTCGATACGATCGATGATCTTTCGCCAACGCGCCGACCGATTCATGCTTATCCCGATATAGGTTCCTGAAGCGGCGGCAAAATTCGAAATTAGCTCCCATCGGCTGGAAATCCTTAACCGATTCGTCGCTGATATAGTGGCTCGCACCCATCATGGTTTCTCTCGGAAGAAGCCAGCGTTTTCTCTGCCCTGAAGCGCTGAACAAGGTTTTCCCGGCTAACAGGCCCGAAACATCGCGGCCAATATATCCTTCCAGCCCTGTGAGCTGTCCGGCAAAACAGATCGGGCCCATTTTTCATGGAAATGTCCTGGTTCGAGCAGCCTGGGAGAATCGATAAAAGGTGTTGCGGTGCATCACCCCGTACCGGACGAATTCAGCATTTTTCAGGGCCGGGATCGGAAAACACCCGCCTCTGCTCCGGAAACTTTGAGGTTTGTCTGAAGCCCACCAGATTGTACAGGGTCTTTTCACGGTTTCAAGCCGCAGCTGCACCACTGCCCATGGGCCGGCGCCCGGTTCCTGGGATCCTCAGACCCACCGGTTTTGAGCGGGCGTAACGGCAAGGTATCTGCGCCGCGCTGGCCATCACCTCTGACCGGCATACAGCCCCGCAAACCTTTTGGATTATTCACATCAAACTCATGGACCGGCGCTCTTCCGCCCGGATCAGCTCCTGATAAAGGCGCCTCATATTCTTTGTTCATTGGGACAGTTGAGGTAAGCGTCATCCTCGCCCTTATCGTACCGGGACGGCAAAAAACGCCTGGGACAAATCTACGCTGCCATAGGTGACAATCGGAGCGGCCGCGTCGAAAAGCTCAGCGAGCCCCCGCACAGCCCCGCCGATTTTCTCCGCCAGAGCATCGCTGGTCAAGAGGACCGGTAGCCACGACCGTCGGCTCCGTCCCCCAGGGATTTCGGTGATTTCCTGAGATACCACCTGAATGTTTTCGTGATCCTTTTATTTTTCTTGTGACTAGGCTGAAAACCATCCTCGGTCCACCGCCGCCCTCCGGCGGGAACCTGTTTGGTCGGCGCATTCCATCAGCAGAGAGTGAAAGCGCCGCATTTCCTCCTTCAGCAGCATTTACGGCGCTTTCCACCCGGCTCGCTTTCAAAGAATTGGGAGCAAACCAGCTCCGCCATATTTTGACTGTGATGAGCCGAGAATATTTTTCCGGCTTCATTTCAAAGGTCACCTCGATGCCTTAGATTTGCCGCCTGCCAAGCTGGCTTCACATCCCGCCAGGCCCCCGCCTATTAATTTTCATCCTTTGGTCTTCCACCCGTTCATAGCCGCATCCTTCTGTGACGCAGTAGATCTTGGGCTTTTCCTTCTTTTTCAAAAGGGTCTTGCCGCACTTGGGACACTTCTCCTGAATCGGTCTATCCCAGGATACAAAATCACATTCCGGATAATGGTCGCAGCCATAGAATAGCCCGGCCGTTTTTCGTTTTCTTCTCGATCACCCTGCCGCCGCACTTGGGACACTCGGCCGGTTTCTTTCACAAACTTTTTAATGTTTTTGCACTCTGGGATATCCTGGGACACGATAAACTTGCCATACCGGCCCACCTTAACCACCATCTGACGGCCGCATTTTTTGCAGATCAGATCGGTTTTATCCTCCTCCAAGGTGATCTTGACATCCTTCATCTCTTCCTTGGCCTTTCCAGAGTCTTGTCAAAGGTCCGTAAACTTCCTCCAGGGTGTCTACCCAATTTTCCTTGCCCGCCTCAATGCCATCCAAATCCTCTTCCATCTGTGCGGTAAATTTCACATTGACGATTTTCGGGAAACGCTCCTTCATCAGCTTAGTAACCTCTCCCAGCTCCTGTAGGCTTTAACGCCTTGCCATCCCGACCACATACTTCTGCCGGTGATGGTGGTGATCGTGGCATAGGTGGACGGGCGGCCGATGCCGTATTCCTCCATCGCCTTGATCAGGAGGCTTCTGTATAGCGGGCGGCGGCTGCGAAGTGCTGGTTCTGGGACAATCTCCTTTGCCCGGACGGTCATATCCTTTCCAGGGGCGGAGGCCTCGTCCCCTGAGCCTCATCCCGGCCTCCACGTAGAGCACGGTAAAGCCGTCGAAGGTCACAGTGAAGCCGGAGGCCTTTAAACACATCGCCCGCCCGGTGATATCCGCTTGGTGTGCTTTGCAGGAATTTGCCATCTGGCAGGCGATGAACTGCTCCCAGATCAGCTTATAAAGCTTATACTGTCATTGGTCAGGCTGTCCTTCACCTGGGGCCAGGCTGACCATGGACGGGACGAATCGCCTCATGGTATTATCCTGGAGCGTTTGCCCTGGACTTAAAATGCCGGGCCTCCTTTAGGCAGATATTTTCTGCCCCACCGGCTGCCGATATATTCAGCATCCCGGATCGCATCCGACAAGCAAAAAGAGTCGGTACGCATAGGTGATCAAGCCGGTGGCGCCTATGCCCTGTATATCGCCCTCGTAAAGCTCCTGGCCGCCTTCATGGTGCGGCGGGCCTGGCCGAGCTTTCGGAGGCCTCCTGCTGCAGGTTGGAGGTGATAAAGGGCGGCGCCGGAGATTTTTCCGGCACCTTTTTCAGCTTAGTGATCTGGAAATCGGCGTCTTTGACCGCTTCCAGGATTTTATCCACCTCCTCCTTGGAGGAAAGCTTAATTTTTCGGCTTCAGTACCGTAAAATACCGCGATGGAAACGGCTTGCGGCTGCCCTTTGGGAATAAACTTCGCGTCGATGGACCAGTATTCCTCCGGCTTAAAAGCGCGGATCTCGTCCTCCCGGTCCACCACCAGGCGCACCGCCACTGACTGAACCGGCCCGCCGACAAGCCCCGGCGTATTTTTTTGACAGGAACGGGCTAAGCTTATACCCAACCAGCCGGTCTAAAATCCGGCGGGCCTGCTGGGCATTGACCAGGTCGATATCGATGCCCGCGGATGGGCCATCCCGTTGGTGACGCCGGTTTTCGTGATTTCGTTAAAGGTCACGCGGTTTTGATCCTCCGGGTCCAGCTTTAGCAGATAAGCCAAATGCCAGGAAATGGCTTCTCCTTCCCGGTCAGGGTCCGTAGCCAGGAAATACGGCTTCGCTTTATCCGCCATTTTTTTCCAGCTCTTCCACCAGCTTTTCTTTTCCCTTGATGACAGTATATTTAGGCTGAAAATGCTTTTTCACATCCACACCGAGGCGGTTTTCCGGCAGATCTCGACATGGCCCATGGATGCGATAACGTCATAGCCTTTTCCCAGATATTTTTGAATGGTTTCGCCTTGGCCGGCGACTCCACAATTACTAATTTTGACATTCAGCTACCACCTTATTATAAATTACTGCTGAAACGCGTAACGTCGTCCTGAATAGGATTGAATTATCCCGCTGAGCTCCAGCTCCGTCACCGCCTGTAACGCCTGTGCCGCGGATAATCCCGCTTTTCGCGAGGATATCCAAATAAGCAGGCTCCCAGCCCATGACGTGATAAAGCTTTTACCTGCGCAGGCTGAAAGCTCCTCCTCCCGAATAGCGGGCGGCGCCTTCGGAAGCTCGGTTCTATGGTTTGGCGGCCGCAAAGGGTTTTGCCCCGAAGGAGAAACTCCCTCTATTTCTGTCGAGGCAATTTCATCTTTCTAGCAGAACCGGAATAAGCATAAGTATAGGCATATTCCTCCAAAATATCCTCCGACAGGTCACCGGCTTCGCACCGTCCTTAATCAGCTGATTCGTGCCGAAGGAAGCTTCGCTCGCACGCTGCCCGGTAAAGCGAAAACATCCGGTTTTGCTCAGCGCAAGCCCCGCGGTAATCAAAGCGCCGCTGTGCTTTGGAGCCTCGATCTGCGGGACTCCCGGGAAAGCCCTGAAATAATCCGGTTGCGGACGGAAATTGCCCCGATAGGGCTTCGTTGCCGGCGGATATTCGGAAAGAACCGCGCCTCCGTTTTCCAGAATGCGTTTTCGCATACCCGCAAAATTAGGCGGATAATCATTCCGCGCCTCCGCCCAGAACGCGATGGTTTCCCTTTGCCGCAAGGCGCCTTCAAAAGCGGCTTGATCCGCGCCCAAAGCCCCGCCCTGACGATCACGGTACCGCTCCGGCGGCCAGCCTGTCCAGCAAAGCTCGAAGGCGGATTTCATGCCATCCTCGGTAGCGCTTGGTGCCTACCGCCGCCAGGCATAACTTCTTCTAAATCCGGAAGCACGCCCTGACAGTAAAGAAGCGCCAGGCGGATTGGGAATTTCCCACAAGCGGTTTGGATAAGCCTGGTCCCCAGGCGCGACTCAGGTCGATTCCCTTTTCCCGGCAGGCCACCGATATTTTCTCTGCCTGTACTAAATCACGGGTACTCAGCGCTGAAAGCTCCCCGGCTTAAGCAGCCGGAAGGAGCGCCATTGGTCGTCGGGGCTCGGAAAAATTCTTCCGGAGTCCTAAAGCGTTCTAAAATCCGTTTACAGGAACGGCTGCCCGGGTAAGCTCCCAAGGAAAGCCAGATCCAGAAAAGCTCCCGGTTCATAACGCCGCCTCCCGGAGGCCCGCATCATTTCTTACATCAAAAGGCTGGCGGCTACGGAGGCGTTCAGGGACTCCGCCCGGCCCAGCATCGGAATGGTAACCCGGCGCTGGCAGGCCCGGATGGTTTCCGGCTTTAAGCCGTTTCCCTGTTGCCCACCAAAACAATGGACGGAGAAGAAAAAAGAACCTGAGTAATCGGCTCCGCTTCCCGGTCGGGCACCGCGGCCATAGTGACAAATCCTTTTGCTCCAGTGCGTTTACAGCCGGAGGCATGGTTTCAACCAGCGCCATCGGCAGTCGAAAACCGCCCCCATGCTGCCCCCGCAGAACCTTAGGGCTGTAAATGTCGCAGCAGCCTCTGGTCAGGATCACCCTGCCTATGCCCAGGGCTTCTGCGGTCCGCAGAACCGTTCCCAGATTGGAAGGGTCCTGGATATCCTCCAGTCCTAATAGCTGACCGCTAGCATCCATTTTATCCAGACAATCCGTTTTGTCAACATAGCGCACACGCAAAAGATCCCCTGCGGGGTTACGGTAGCAGATAAGCCGCCCGCCAGCTGCTGAGAAAGCAAAAAGCTCTTTCCGCCTTTTCCCGCAGCAGCTCCACATCTTTGGGATATCTCTCCAGGGCCTCCTCAGTAAAAACATCCGGAGGATCCTTACGCCGCTGTAAGCCCATCCCGGCACAGCCGGACTCCCTCAGCAAAAAAGCTTCCTCCTGGCGGCGGAATTTCGCGGATTTCAAAAGCCGCGCCGCGTGCTTGACCGCAGGATTCTCCTTGCTGGTGATGATCTCACTCATAGCTTCCTCACAAGTACCCTTTTGGAATAGAAACCCAATTAACCAGGCGTTTTATTCCAAAAGAGTATTTTCCATGATACAAAAGAGCGCCCGGAACATATCCGGGCGCAATCCAAGCTTTTTATAGAGCAGCCTTTGCCTTTTCCACCAGGCTGGTAAAAGCCGCCGGATCTGCGATTGCGATCTCAGAGAGCATCTTACGGTTCAGCTCGATGTTGGCTTTCTTCAGGCCGTTCATCAGGGTGGAGTAATTCATGCCGTTGACCTTGGCCGCGGCGGAAATGCGGGTGATCCACAGGCGGCGGAAATCGCGCTTCCTGTGCTTGCGGCCGATATATGCGTAGTTGCCGGATTTCATAACGGCCTGTTTGGCCATTTTAAAATGACGGCTCTTGGAACCCCAGTAGCCCTTGGCCAGCTTTAAAATCTTCTTTCTTTCTTTTGCGTGTTGCTAACGCACCCTTTACACGTGCCATTCTATCTTACCTCCAAATAATGGTTATTTTTCGTTCCGTAAACAGACTTTCCTTATTTATAAGGAACCAGACGCTTCACCCTGAGCCACATTGGTCTTGTCGGCTACGGTTGTCTTTTCTCAGGCCTCTTTTGCGCTTGGTGGTCTTTTTATTCAGAATGTGGGACTTGTTAGCGTGGGCGCGGATTACTTTTCCGTTTTAGAAAGCTTGAAGCGCTTCTTTGCGCCGCTGTGAGTTTTAATCTTAGGCATGGTATTTGCTCCTCCTTAAATCATGTTACTTCTTCGGTTTTGGTGCAAGGAACATCAACATATTGCGTCCTTCCAGTTTGGCGGGTTTTTCAATGTTTGCGAATTCAGCGCAGGAATCCGCAAACTTCCGCATGATCTCATAGCCAAGCCCGGATGGCCCATCTCACGGCCGCGAAAAACGAATGGATACCTTACCTTATCCCCTTCGCTTATAAACCGCTTGGCGTGTCCCAGCTTGGTATTAAAATCATGGGTATCGATATTGAGGAAAGCCTGATTTCCTTAATATCGACAATATGCTGATTCTTTCTGGCTTCCTTTTCCGCTTGGCCTGTTCAAAGCGGTATTTCCCGTAGTCCATGATTTTGCAGACCGGCGGTTTTCGCCATAGGGAAATCTTAACCAGGTCAAGATTTTTTTCAGCCGCTTTATCAAGAGCCTCGCTGGCTGACATAATGCCCAACTGAGAACCGTCCGTGTCGATAATACGAAGTTCCTTATCGGATCTCGTCGTTGATCTGTAGTTCCTTGCTGCTGATGGTTACGCACCTCCAAAATAACAAATAGTTGTGAAAATACAAAGCGCGGACAGAATGCTCCGTCCCGCACAATACACCTAAAACTCTCATGAAAGAAAGTATCTTTCCTGTATTGACCCATGCCGGACGAAACCCCACAGGTGAGAACACACTGCTCTGCTTTGTTGTACCTTATTACTTTATCAGACACTTTACGATTTGTCAAGATAAAATTTAAGAAAAAGCTGTTGATCATCCTCGAACGCAGAGGCGCGTGCTGACAGCGTTCTATGAGCCCCGCCTGGCTGTTCGGCTGTTCAGCACCGGCGCTTTTCTAATTTATCCGCACCGCTTCCCCCAGGAGAAGGAATAAAAGGTACTGCTCCGTTACCTTAAGTCCGTGGTTTGCTCCAATGCCAGAGCGTAAAGGGAAAGCTGTTTAGCAGTAACGGTTTTAAGTTCCTGTTCTTCCTTCACATAATCGGTTTTATAGTCCACCAGAATCAAGCGCCGTTTTCCTCAAACACACAGTCCACCGCTCCCTGGAGCACCACCGGTTCCCGGCCGTTTTGCCCTGTCAGGCCTGGATTGACTTCGCTGGCCGCAAGCTCCACGGTAAACGGATTTCCCGCCGGAGGTTCTCAGACTGCTCCATCCGCCGGTAAAGCCCGCTTTGAAAAAAAGCGCTCAATTTTTTCAGGCTGACCGCTTCCGCCTGTTCCTGCGTCAAAAGCCTTTTTCCAAAAGAAAGCGGAGCTGTTTCTCCGATCCTGCTTCGCCAATCGGTAATCCGCGAACTGCATATATAAGTGCAGCGCTGTGCCCGCTCCGCCGGGGTCATGGTCTGACCGGTCAGGAACCGGGCGGGACATTGCGGCATATTCCTTGCGTTTTCCTTTCCCGCAGCTCGGAGGCCGCCACCTTTAGCCGGGACGGATTTCAGCGCTTCTCCGGATAAACGAAGGAAAACGCTTTTGCAGGAGCGCTAGTTCGGGATCAGCCTGTATCCTGACGGCGTTTTTTCCGTCTCGCCGCTTATCGTTTCCTGCTGTTCCCGCATCGGGATTCATAAGGATTTTCCAATTTTCTCCCTCAGTCAGCATGACGCCGGGAAGCACCCGCTTTTTCCCGCAGCCCGCCGCCGGGATGCCTTAAGGCGCAGGAAAGAATCCAGTCGGAAAAGGACCCGGCGTCCGCACTACATAGGGGGAGATCGCCTTGCTGTCCGTCAGCTGAGCGCCTAATTTTCCCAGGTTTTTTACCGGATCGTCCAGGGAGGTCAGTATCACCAGCTTTTCCTTGGCCCTGGTCATGGGCCACGTACAGCACCTGGAGTTCCTGCCTATCCTGCCCCGCGCTCGATCTCCAAAGACACCCTTCTCTGGGCATGGTGTCGTATTGAACCGTCATAGTTTCATCCGCAGCTTCATTCCCAGGCCCAGAGCCGGATGCAGGAGGATGTCCTCCCTGCGCTTATTAAACTGACGGGCAGTATTGGCTAAATGCAAATTGGGAACTCCAGTCCCTTGGATTTATGAATACCATCACCCGAACTACGTTGGCGCTCTCAGAAAAGAGCCGCCGCGGGAGCCAGGTCGGAGTCCTGCTCCTGAAGTCTGTCGATAAAACGGATAAAGCCGGAAAGCCCCTGGTATCCAGAGCCCTCATAGTCACGGGCGTATTTCATCCGCAGCCGGAGATTGTTCAGCCGTAAATCTCCCTGGCGCATGGCCTGGGCAACCGCCGGATATCCGGTAGCCTCGTAAAGCCGCTGAATCAGCCGGTCCGCGGCAGAGTAGCCGCCAGCCTACGAAAAGCCTCCGTATGCTCTAAAAACCTGCGGCACCTGGCGCCTAGGACGTCAGGACGCTCGCAGCGTCCTTTAATGCAAAATAAAAAGCGTCTCCTTGCAGGGCCATTCGGATTTGAGCCAGGTCATCCGGCGTAAAGCCCCAGATCGGGCTGATCAGAACGGAAAGCAGAGGATATCCTGCACCGGGTTGTCAAGCACCCGCAGATAGGACAGGGCCACGATACCTCCGGCGTGCCGAAAAACGTGCCCGCCGTATCCGACCAGGCGGAATTCCCATTTCAGCAGCTTCGCGGCGTAAACGCCGCCGTGAGCGTTTGCGTTGCGGATCAGCACACAGAAATCCCGGTAAGCCGTGGGGCGCTGTTTTCCGCCGTCCTGCACAAGTTTCCCCATTGCGCACCATGGGAAGCGATCAGGCTGCCGATATATTCCCGCCTCCAGGGTATCCATATCCGCCCCCTTGGGAAGGGTCAGGATATGAAGCCCATATCCGCCTCCTCCCGCTTTCCGGTAAGAAGCGCCGGGCGTCAGTTCTTCCTCCCTGGTGTACTCCATCTCGCCCATTTCCACAGACATAAGCTGACGGAACACAAATTCACCCCTGTCGGTGACACCGTGCAAGCTGCGGAAGTTTCTATCCAAATTCACCTTGGCGGGATACTCATTTTTCGGGGTCATAGTCCGGATAACTGGCCTTTCGCCGTAAAAGATCTCCGGGATGTGGCCTGACGGAAACGGTAAATGCTCTGCTTTACGTCTCCCACCATAAAGGTTTTTCTCCTCCCCGGCTGATCGCTCGGAAGATCATATCCTGGGCCTCATTGGTATCCTGATACTCATCCACCATTACCTCGTCGAAGCTTTCCGCCAAAAGCCGGGCATCCTCGGTCCGCCGCCATCCTTCTTCCGTCTGCCGGACCAGAGCCGCAGCGCCCAGTGCTCCAAATCCCCAAAATCCGCCAAACGCTTCTGCTGCTTTTTTCTCATCCAGCCTTTTGGGAGAACCGCTTAACCGCGCCGAATAATTCCACTCACAACAGGCACCAGCCTGCGGATATCCTGCTCTAAGATTTTTCCTCATCCTCCTGAAATAAGGGACGCCAGCTTTTTAAACACGCTTTTGACAGTATCCCGGCTGCCAGCGATCCGCAGCTTAAGGGGATCGTCGCGATAGCCTCTCAGTGCCTTCAGCTTAGCGAAGCCAAAAGCCTGAACCCCGGCAGCGATGCGGTTCCAATCCTTGATACGATTCTGTCCCGCAGCTCCTCCAGGATGACAAATCCTCCAAAAAAGGCCTCGCGATACGCCGCGGATATTTTTCGTCATCCTACATCACGGAAAGAGAATTTTGGGTCAGCGCCGCCATGTAGTCCACGGCGCTTTGGGCATAATCAATATGATTTTTTCCCCACTGGTCTCGCCTGCCGGAAGATCCGCCCGGTACATGGCTTCCTTTCGTCCAGCCACCGTTCCGGAAAAGGATGAGACCGGATAAAATCATATAAAGTTTCAACCGTTTCCATCAGCCGGCGGTCATCCCGCCCAAAGCTGAAAGCGTCGGAAAGGCCTTGAAAGCTTCCGTCCTCCTTGGCGTACAGTTCCTCCATGACCTCATCCATCGCCTCCTGGCGGAGAAGAGGTCATTTCAGCGGAATCGGAAACCGGAAATCCGGAGATATCCAGCTTATAGAAATTTTCCCGCACCAGCTCATTGCAAAGCTGTGAATCGTGCTGATATGGGCGCGGTTCAACAGAATCTGCTGGCGCTGAAGCTGGGCGTTCGCCGGATCTGCCTGCAAAGCTCTCCGATAGCCGCTGAAATCCTCTCTTTCATTTCCGCAGCGGCGGCATTGGTAAAGGTGACAATCAACAGCCGGTCGGCGTCGCAAAGGCCTCCTCAGGGGTCGGTCAGCCGCTCGATCACCCGCTGCACCAAAACCGCCGTTTTCCCGCTGCCCGCCGCCGCGGAAACCAGCAGGCTTCCATTTCTGGCGGAGATGGCCCACCGCTGGCTTTCAGTCCAATTTCGTTTGCTCATAGGCCTCCTCCTTTTCCTGCGCTTCCTCCTGAACCGCAGCCATCACCTGGTTCCGGTCCAGCTTCTCGACCAGCCTGCTTCTTCCCTCCGGCTCATGGCCGCACACCGGGCCGTAGGGGCAATAGGCGCAGGCGTCGTATTCTCCGGCGGCTGGTTCGGCATCCACGTCTCCCTGTCGCAGAGAGCAGGCCATATCCACCACCAGCTTTTCCATTTTTCTTGGTTAAGGCCCCAAGCTGAGCCAGGTTCGCCACGCTGTCCAGCTTGGCGGGCTCCCCGTTCTTCAGGGCCACCGGAATAAACACGCCCTGGGCCTGCTTTTTCCATGCCGGTGATCACTAGGGGATCATCCAGCACCAAACCGTTCATCCGGCAGCTTTTTATCTCTTTCCTTTTCCAGCTTCTCGCCGCTGTCCCCCCCACTGGGCGGAAACAGACGGCCTCGCCGCGGGACGTATAAATTCCCCGCCGGAAGGACGCTTCCGTAACGGCTTTTTCCGTTTTTCCAAACCGTATCTAAATATAGCAGCATCTGCATATTCAAGCCATACAGCACATCGGAAAGCTTAAAATCCTTTACTGCCGGTTTTATAATCCACTGCTCTTATGTATTTCCCGGAGGGCTTTTCCATCACATCCACCCGGTCGATCTTTCCCTCCACGGGAAATCTGGCCTCGCCCGGGATTTCCAGAACCAGAGGCTCCAAGCAATGCG